>Ga0181612_161596_pt1 | contig 10151 bp, 3 predicted proteins | sample HoacroProtozoa21_FD_119630 | JGI IMG/M metagenome (GOLD analysis project Ga0181612, IMG submission 119630) | Hoatzin crop microbial communities from Cojedes, Venezuel. Combined Assembly of Gp0051906, Gp0051904, Gp0051908
GGAAAAATCTCTTTACTGCAAGAGTGGTCAGGCATTGGAACATGCTGCCCAGGGAAGTGGTGGAGTTACCATCCCTGGAGGCGTTAAAAAAATGTGTAGATACGGCACTTCCGGACATGGTTTAGATGGTTTAGCAGACATGGTGATGTTGGGTTGACGGTTGGACTTGATGATCTTAGAGTTCTTTTCCAACGTTAATGATTCTATGATTCTATGGCTTGATGAATAGAAAGTCAGTAAAATGGCCAATGTATGTTCCCCTGATATCAAAAGGATTATGTCTGTGTGGTTGTCATGTTCTAGCTGAGCATTAGAATTTGGGCTATGTAAGACAGAATTCAATGCAAACTGCATTCAACAGATGGATGTCCTAATCATCATCTGGACAGTCATTTTAGTTAAATGCTGAATTGTTCAACGTGACCTTTCAATTATACAAAGCCTGGTACCGTAATATTTTTTTTGGAACAATCTTTTACATTTCTGTCTTTGTTGAAGATGTGATAAGAACATGAATGGAGCTTAAACTGCCACCACAACTGGTCACATCTTCCTAGAGGTGCTTTGCTTGTACTTATGCCGGATGGTCCTAGTTAGCATTATATCCAAAGTCTCTTACATATGAGTAGTTCTGTCTTCCACAATGAAATCTACAAAGGAAATCAGTGTGAGACATTAATAAACATCACACTGTTCTAGAAGCTTAAAGATATAGCAAACTGCTTCACCTTTTTTTAATTAAGATATATTCCTGCTTGTGTAAATCACACATGAGCTGAAAAAAATTAAATAAAAAATTTCCCCTAATTTTTTTATTAACAAGACTTAATTTCAAGTCAATTCAAAGAATATGAGAGATGAATTACAAAGGTATCTATTTACTTTCAGTTGCAATATTAATGGCTACCGTCACCATTCTAAAAGCGCAAATGCATTTAAATACTTCAAAATGGTAGCATCCATGCATATGCAGTATTTTTGATCGCTTGACTTTCCAGGTTACAGATTACTTTTTATGGTAAAAAGCAAATTAACATATAAATAGCTAAGCAAGAACCACATGAATATGAAGAGACTGTAGATGTGCATCTGCAGAAACTCCAGTTCAGCCACACACCTGATTTGCATTAGTACATCCATCAGTTCTGGCACAGATCAGGTGCCACTCACCAACCAAACCCTTATATTTAAAAAAGTAAACAAAAACTTTCACGATCAACAAAGGATGGCAAGAAAGACAATTAGTATTGCCAATTTGGAGATGAACTGTGGTAAAAACTGAATTATATTAATGAACTGGAGGATACAGGATGAGTAGAGAGCAAATGAGTAACAAATGTGTTTCTACGCATGAAATAGCAATGCAAGAAAAGATGCACTATTAAGATACTATACTTCGATTAGATATTTCTGGAATGAAAAATCAAGAAGCATTAGAACAAGGTGTAAGATGCACTTGTTAAGAACCCAATAAAAACATACTAAACAAAAATAAAATAAAATTGTGACTCTCTAAAGGTGCTATGTTTTCTCCAGCTAACTTCGCTGTCTCCATTTTGCTAAGATTTTCTAGCTGGGGAAATAAACACCAAGCTATGCAAATTTCCACCTCTTAAAACCTTCTTTTCTAAACAGGGAGAAAGGACCCTCAGAACAAACAGAACTTTTATTTCTATAGAGCCTAACAACAGTATATAGCATAGCCAAGCAAAAAAGAGTTATTCTGACACTCCAAATGCAATTTTTTTTTAGAACACAGGGGTTAAAATCTTGCTGTTACTCATAATCTGCTGTTCCATATCAAACAATGATGAAATTCAAACTTCAGCTTCCCCTTTCTACGGCTTATGCCAGCATGGGAATTGATTCATCACACACTGCAATCAACTTTTTGGTACTTAACTGAATACAAATTATGATATTGAGGGAGATTTACATGTTTGTGTCATAGAACACAATGCTCAGGAAAAAAAAGTTGATTTATCCTCTGCAGTGGATTTAGTTACTTTTCCAAATTCCCATTGAAAGTAAAACACGGAAAGACTGGGAGGATTGGTGTTTTAATAATTTTCTGTCCTTTTCTGCTTCTCTATGCTAATTTATGTAATTGTTAATTTTTAAGAGAATAATTTTCTGTTTCAAGCCTTTGACTTACCAGAAATATCAAATTATCTCTCATAATTTTGTCGTAGAAGTTCTGGGAAATCTCAGAGACGTTATGAACCTTACTGAAAGTTTAGAGTACTGACAATTCTTTTCTCTAAAATGTGAATTAGTCACTGAAATTAAATAAAAGGTGTTATAAAAAGTAGAGTAAAAAAACTCCAAGAAACAATGAATTCGAAATAGCCTGACCAAAAATCCCTGCTTTTCTGAGTTGGTTAACACTTAGCCCTCGTTACGTAAAAACATGACAGAAAGTTAAATCTTAGTTACACTTTCTTTTACACATCACTGTTCAATCATGTCTTCTTTGGTGCTTTGCTCCTTTCTAATTCTGTAGGATAGGTAGGATAGAGAATTAAATACCTGTATATAAAATACATGTACTACATTCCACATATATTACATATGTATAATGATAACATATATGCAGTAGATGTGTTCATACCCAGTATGATATTCATAATGCCTTCTTGCTTTCTTTGTCCTTATTCAGTTCTGCATGTTATGTTGTTTCAGTTGTTTATACTATGAGATTTTTGGAACACATATGCAGCTAATGCCTGAAGATGCAGACCCCAATCGCTGACACTGACATTAACAATGCACAATGATCAGACTAATGCTGGAGATAGGTAAATAATAAAAATATTTATGTAAAATCTATAATCCCAAATTGCAGCTTGTTAGGAAAATGTCGAGAAATACAGGACATACCTTAAACACTCATTTAATTGGAGAGATTAACTACGAAATCCTGAATCATAGTATTTGTATTCAGCTCCCAGTTTCAGTTTGTCCTAACTTAAAATTGTTACCATTGTCAATGAAATTTCAGAACTGTCTAGCACTTCCAAGATCTTACAAGATTTGTTTTACTAACTTTGCTGAGTCCTCATATACTTTTCAGTTGTGAATAAAGGTAAAACATCGGTTGTAAAGCAAAGGAGATGGTTAATTAAATGCTTTGCAGCAAAGAATTTGAACATAGAAGTCATCAGGCTCTTATGACCTTCTAGACACAACTGGAATCAATGGGATAATCTTCTGAGTTTTCATTGGGATTCTACGTATTACATACAACATGTCACGTTAATCAGACTGAAAAATACCTCAGGATTCTACAGATGATACTATAGTTTGCCACATCAACAGCAACTAACCTGTGCCGCACCCCCACCCACCAGCCATCAGAACTGGAGTTATACAAAATCTGTACTACTTAAGGATGTAAATATATCAGTAAGGTTGGTAAGTAGGAACATATAAGAATCATATTGCAGGGAAATACATGTCAAGTGCTGAGTTTTCAAATCAGACCTCACTTCCCTGCATTCAGTGCTTCCTTAACACTGAAATGAATGTCAATAGATGAAAGCAGAGCAGCTATAAAACCATATTCAGCAACACAACAAAGATGAGAAAGGGAGACCGGAATAGAAATCACATTTGTTTGCAGCTACAATGAGAATTTATTTCTCAGCTCAACAATATGTGACTTGATAATTTCACTGCCTTCTACAATAAGACTCCTGTACTTACAAACAGGTAAGTGCTTAACTGCACAACATAGATAAGATACCAGGAATGAAGAAGTTGATACCCAAAGCAATGGATGAACACAAAGAAGCATGTAATACTTATTTCCCCTTACTGAACTTCAGGTTACAGAGTTTTTTGACTGCCAGTACTAGCTCTTGATAACATCCATATCTCAGTAGGTAAAACCACAGAATCAGTGCTGCTCAGTTGAGGCTCCTTAGCAGAACTGTGCTAAGTTTAAAGTCAGATTGAATTTTCCAGACTGGTGAATACAGAGAAGCTAAGTGTTCAGCATTATTATTGTTGCTTCACTCTTACACACCTAAAAACTAAAGGGAGGGAAAAAGCTTCTATTTAAAAAACAAACAAACAAACATTGATCATATCTGTCATGGTAGGAAAAGCATCTTCCTCTACTCACATCCTGTTTATCAGCCTTTAAGTGTCAAGTCTGAATTCGAAACAAGTGAAAACATTTAATTATTGTAAGTTTTAAGGAACATAAATCCCAGCATCTCAGATTGTTTTTTCGTATCCTGTGGAGAAGGAGACAACCACCCACAGACTTCTCAACAATGTAAACTAAGGAGGTGTGCAAATATAACATCGTAGGTAATTATATAACACTGTTCTACTGTAAATTTGAGTACAGATAGGTATGAGCATTTACTATAAGCTAATATTGAGAGACTGATGCACAAAAAAAAGAAGCCATCTGCTGACAGAAAGGGTTTTTTAGACAGAATCCAGATCACATTCAGCAATGACATTTTTTTCTCATTCATTTCTGCATCCTTCTCTGCATACATTAATAAGTAGCTTTCGTTTCATCACCTTTGTGTTCTGCCCCAACGACTCAGATCTTACTATCTCCAACGACACCAATCCAAATGCAAAAATATGGAATGTACTTAGGCCTAATTTCCTGTACTATGAGTAGTGTTATGATCTCATGTCATCTGAACAGAACATAAATTGAGGAGCTTGATCTTCAGATCTCTACCACCAGCATCCCTCCACAATGTCAGGTAAACTGCCTAAGCAATTTGTACGGTTGTTTCCCTATTTATAAGGCTTTTTGAGGTTTAGAGATGAAAGCAGCAACTACTGCAGTTGAACTTCAAGGCAGAATGGTGATGCTACATTACAGGGTGGCATGTCCTATAAGAAGCAAATATTTCCAGAACTAAAGAAAAAGACAATGATTCTTAAGGGAATCAACCAAGAGTTAAGAGGATTTATGTCTTTAAGCAGGGATTTATTACACAAAGGGAGTATGTACAAACAAGACTAGTGCTCAGACAGGACTGACTATGTAGCATGTTTCAGTTATTAAAGGCTTACTCCGTTTATTTTCTATACTTGCAATAACTCCTGACACCAAGGAGCTGTAACACTTGTCTACATTAGGAACTGGATTGGAAAGTATCTGAGAACTTCAGAGCCTGCCTCCATAGAGATATTCTCTACTGTGGCACAAAAAACCCAAACAAATTAAAACCAGACCAGGGGGTGACTAGGAAATGTCCAGGCAGTACTAATGGAACTACAGCAGGAGAGCTGTAGTGCCACCTCACGCATCTAGAGGACTGCACTAAACAGTGGTTACTGTGGCCTAGAAGCCACACTAGCCCTTCTCTGTACGGTATTTTAAAAATGGCAAAGGATAAAGCAAGACAATGGCTAAGTAGCTTTTTAACAAAAATTGTGAACAGAAAGAAAACTTGTGACTGCATGCAGAACCGCAAGGAGGGAAAATGAAAATCCAAAGCTTCAGTAATGGCTGAAATAAGTTTCCAAATAAAACCTTCAATGCAAGTGACAGTTACCCTACAATTGTTGTGAATATATTCAGACAAGAAAACATTCTGATCGTAGCCTGAAAAGTAATTGTTCTTGTAAGCAGGGTAAATCAAACAATGAAAGTTTATAGGCTGGTTTGTTTTGTTGGTGGACCTTCCCTTCCTTTTACTTAACTGAACTACTATTATCTGAAAATGTTGATGCCGGACAAGTCATCTACTTCTGGTATATAGCTGGTAACTCTGGGATACATCTGAATCCGTTGAGATAAAGGAGGAATTATTAAGGAAACAAAAGCCAGTGGAAGATTGTGCTACTGTGTGCGGACTTCAGAAAAGGAAGCGAACTGTTTTTCACTCTGCCAATCAGATGCCGTAGTGACTGGCAAATGTAATTATTATTTGATGCAATTTTTCTACTCAAGCAGATGGCCAGCTCCCTAGACACTACTTCGGTGATGTCTTGCTAGAAAGACAACAAACAAATAATGGCAGTCACCCTGAATGGATGCTTCCAAACCCCTGAAATATGAGTGGAAAGGCTGGCCCCACAAAGGGAAAGGTTTCATTCTTGGTGAAGAGGTAAGAGACAGGCCACAGGACTCAACATTGGCACTGCCACCACAGAGCTTTCCACCTACCGACACGCCAGCTGCAGTTCTTCTTGAGCAAGAGAGAGGCCAAGGCAGAGCACAGTGCTAGTGCTTGCACTGTGAAGATACTGCAGAAATCTCACATCAGTTATGTGAGACTTGACTGCAAGGTCAGAGGTCTGCAAGCTATCAGTATCCACTCGTTAGAACAAGCAGAATTGTAGATTAATAAGACAGGACAGAAACAGTTCAACATGCCTAGTGCTTCCTCTTCCTACAATAGCAGATCCCTCTGTAAAGACTTCCAATCTTTAGCAAACAGACACACTGGTGGGTTTAATTTCATGTGGGGGAATAAATACAAAATGTTGCAACTTGCACAACAAAATGACACTACAAACTCCTCCTTCATCTTTCTCCCTCTTCTGGAAGACGTGCCTCCAGTCAATAAAAACCTCACATGGCAATTGCAAATAAAGCCCTGAACAACTCTACAGCGGCTTCAGTAAAATTATGCTCCCTTAAGAAGAGAAGGAAATATTTCTTTGATTCTAAATGTTAATTCTCATTTAAAGCTCCCCCACATCTCTCGCCTATGAGTAAATGTATTTCACAGGGGCAAGCTTAGCAAAGAATCACAGCCTTTTACTGGAAGTTATATTTCATGAAACAAGATCAAAAATGTCAACAGCGAACATGTTGAAGAGGTGCCATTTGAAAATATTCCTTTGAACTCATTTGACCAAGGCTATTGTTCGGAGTTTAAAAAAAAAAAATCACACCTGTGTGCAGACAGATAGGCTCTTTGTCTGGTAAGAACACGGTGTGGAGACTTGTGCGATAGATAATTAATGTCTATTACTATCTATAGTTTCATTGTTAACACTGTCTTGGTTGAAGTGTGAAAATATGTTCACACTTTTGAAAATGGGCGATTAACTAATCAAATGACAATATGAATCTTAGAAACACAGAAATGACTGCAATCCAACACTACCTATGACTATACTTTTAATTTTGTAAGAAAAACACGATCTCTAGCATCCTTCAAGACTACATGGGAAGTTACCAGATCTTCCCCACTGTAATAATCAGTGCAGAAATTGTGACCACCATCACCAGTTTATTTTCACTAAAGCACCCAGTATTTTACCCTCAGGGAATTAACTGCAGCGAACATTTTCCTTGTATAGACAAGTTTCAACAGACTGTAACAGGCAGATGACACAAGCAGCACTGAATAACCAGGGGCAGGATACTAGTAAGCGATAGCCATTGTCCCATTAAGGCCCTGTTAAGTAGTGGTTGTGTGTATTAAGTACTACCGGTCTTACATCAGTGCCCCAGGAGATGTCTCAATTAAGCAAGTTTTCTGGATAACTATGTCAGCTAAACGAAGCATACAGTAGTAACTTGTATCAAAGCGCTACACAGCAAAAGCCCCACACATTTCAGCATAACTTCACAAGGCTGCAGAACTAGTGCTAAGATTCGTATTAAAAAAGACTCGACTAAACACAGATTACATACTCCAGATGTCACTTCAAAACTCTCTCCCGGAATAAGATGCAAGCTGGAACTCATGTTTAAAGAAGACCCACTTTGCACTTTTTTTCTTTTTTTAATCAAACAATCCCTTTATACCCTTGGATGCTCCTTCAGGATGGAGTTCACATAACAGGCACTTCCATATTAATGAAGTAAATCTATCTTTTCTCTATAGTCTGATGATCTCATTAACATCTAGACTGCATATAAAAGTATGCAGAACATGTATTTACAAAGTGTTTAGCTTTTTTATCAGTGCTACTAAAATTCTTGATACGGCTCTTAACACTTCATATCTGTAACAGTAACTTTCTCTTTTCTGGTCATGAAAATTGTTCTGCTTATACTCATTCAAACTGCTATAAGAAAATAATTTTCTTATGTCACTGAGTCAGCCACTGTACCACCTCCTGGGATAATTGCGCTGATTCCCAAGTCAGACACAAGCTATTTATCTTAATTTAAAGCCCTTCGTGGACAGTTTCTGTCTTGCTTTTGCCATTCCTACACCGCATAATGTCAGTCTCATTTGCTTATCTGTCAAGATAACATTTTATCTGATACTTTCTCATTTCTAATACTTTCCAATAGCCCCAAATAGCATGAGACTATTATCAGACCCACATGTGCGTATGCCCTCACTCACAAACTATTTCTGCCCCTCAAATCTCCAGAACAAAGTTGTTCTATCCATTTTTTCCTTTGTATTTATTTCCCCAATATGTCTCTTACTCCCTTGCAGTTCTTAGCATTCTTTATTTTTGTCTGTCAGACACAAAAAAAGACTTTCAGAAAAATCCTGTTTCTGCTTTCCAGGCCTGTTACTGGAAGAAGAAGCAGGAGAAGACAACTTCCCTGAGTTACAAAATTGTTAGACTTATGTTTTTTTATTTATTGTCTTCATCAAAGAAAAGAAATACTGCTTCAAAGCAAAGTTCTGTCTAGTTTAGTATCCTGGCCCTGAAAACAATCACATTATTACAATACACAGAGCTGACATGTAGGTTTCAAGATCTTCATCTTAAAAAAATCTTCACAGTTCTGATTCTGCAGGATACATATAAGCACCAGTAGCCAAGAGTTTAAGAGCAGCAAAAATTAGTAACTTCAATGATTTCTTTTTTTTTTTTAATTCAACTTACTGTTGCAAGTGTATATTCTCCTTTTGGGTTCTCTTGCTGAAAGCTCCTTTTTCTATCATGTGTTTTCTTGTATTTTCTCACTGCATGTATATAACAACTCTTTGCAGATTGGCTGGTATCTTCTTTTTTTTTTAAGACTTTCTTACATTCATTGCAGAAGTGGCATAGTCCAAAACCCCTTAATAAAACAAACACAAATAAATCGATATCTTGCATTTTCACAGCCCTGATCAACTAAAATTCTCAAATCAGTGTATAAACATTAACTGAAGTGGTATAGTTTAAAGTTACAGAAAACAATTGTAATATCCACATTTTACTCTAAGGAACGAGATCAAACTTGTGGGTTGAAAAAAAAAACATAAAGACACTTAATGGTCTATAACAGAAATGCTCCAGATCAGTAAGGCCAAAAGCATTCGCGTGGAAGATTTTGCTTACATCACGCTCTACTAATTTCTGTGAATGTATCAGCATGAAGACTTGACTCTTAGTGTGGCTTCAGGTTGAAACAATCAATTTTCAAATAAAGGGACTGAATTTTCATATTGTGAAAATAATGTAAATGTGGGAAAACACTGTGGACTTGAAACTCATACGTTTACTTTAATGAAAACTCATTTTACGAATAAATAATATGGTAACTGTGATCAAAAATTTCTCCTACTGATTTTTTTCTAGGCTGCTTATTGTTATCTTCCAGTGGCATACAAGGTCTATCGGGTGTTTGGGGAAGGCTCCTGGACTTCCCACTTCCCTGAGGATGTAATGTTTAAAGCTCACCTTTCCACTGAACAGGAAGTAACAATGCAGGATAACAGAGGTAATGCTGTGTTTAGAAGAATTTTTGCAGTACTGTGTGAGAGACTACTGCATAAACTGACTAATCTTCCATATCACCTGTCAGTCTAAAATGTTGAAGAAGCTGGTAGGAAAAGACTTGTCTTTTGTCTTTTGTAAAAACAAATCCTGACCCTCATCTTTTACTACATCTCCTTGTTTTTAGTTTCTCTTAATTTCTATGGAATCAGGTTCTCAGGTTTTTGAATATATGGTACTCTCACAGGCTTTTTTATTCCATGTTTTGTTTCTGTAAGTGGTCAGCCTTGCCTCTAATAACTAAAGAAAGACTGGTCAGTTAAATATACTAGAAACTCATAAATAAAAGATATCAGAATTACTTGTCTGCTGTTGAAGTATACATCACATATGTCTCAATGCTCACTTACATGGGCAGACCAAAAGGACACACAGTTAAATCAGTCATTTTTAACAGTATCACACTTTTAGAGAAACTATCCAAAAAAAGCATTTTGTATTCTTTCTATATACCTCCTAAATTGTATAAAAGTTTTTCATGA
>Ga0181612_181916_pt1 | contig 10151 bp, 9 predicted proteins | sample HoacroProtozoa21_FD_119630 | JGI IMG/M metagenome (GOLD analysis project Ga0181612, IMG submission 119630) | Hoatzin crop microbial communities from Cojedes, Venezuel. Combined Assembly of Gp0051906, Gp0051904, Gp0051908
CGGGCCCGGGGCCCCCCGGGTGGCGGGCCGGGGAGAAGCGGATCCCGTGGCGGGCGGTCCGGGAGCAGGGCCCGGAGGGGAAGGAGCCCGAGAGGAGCGGGCCTGCAAGCTCTGACCCCGGGTCCGAGCCGCGGAGCCAGGCTGGGGCGCAGCCACCGCGGACTGAGCAAACGCCCCTGGAGTTCTTCCCGGCGGAGCAGGATGATCTGCAGCCCCACGCCGACAGCACGCCGTTGTGCGAGCAGAGCGTTAACCGGCCGCAGCACCGCCACCGGCAGAGGGAAATCATCCGGTGCAGACAGCAGGTGTGGAGCACCTCCGAAACGACAACCGCACCGCCCCGAGACCGCTGTGAGCACAGCTCATCCAGCGGGCCGGCCTTTCCAGCACGGCTGTTGTACAGGCACGACCCGCTTCGCGTGGGCAGTCGCTGCCGAGGCCGATTAGCTTCCCGCTGCCGAGTCGCCGTCGTCAAGGACTGAAGTGTAAAACTAAAGTTTCTGAGCCAAAGACTGACCCGCATACATGGTTCCCAAACCTCGCATTTAAAATGAGAAGTTGGTTCCAGATAAGCGTAGTTTGAAGGCTGTAAGCAGAAAACAAAATAAAATGAATTTAACTCTCTTCAGTTGCTGAAGGGCATCAACCTGCAGCATGAAACAATTGCTTCGGCCAGACTGGGGATTCGGCACGTCGAGAGAGCGATGCACCGCACGCTTCACTCCCTCTCTTACCCGCTGCTTCCCTACCCACCAAAATTCGTGTAATATTATTGTGCAAGCACAGGCACGATGACTGCAGAACGGTTACGGACTGCTGTATCCACAAGCAATGCACCTGATAAGCATCCTCAAGAACATCCTCAGAACAGTATCTGGCTCAGTACAGACTTATTAAGAATTTATCATCAAGTTTTTAATGCGAATCGAGCCCTTTAGGGGCTGAACAACTGCACAGCAAGTGCCAGATAGCCCATAAAAGCTGCTCTGTCAACAAGGATGGGGGACCGGCTTCCTTCTGAAATTCCCCTCCCGCAAATGTTCCACCGCGACCTCTGACCACCGCGACCTCTGAGCAGGACGGCTGCTCTGGCGCCAGGGTTGAAGCTCCCTCAGCAGGCGCTGGCACACCGAGCCGTAACGCTCCTCTGCACACCGCTACAAGTCTAGCATGTTAATGATCAAGCCAAGGGCTAGTTAAACTTGGTAACGTTTAAGGTGAAATTTTATAAAGGACTGTCTCCTCAGTCTTGACTGGGAAAATCAAAAACTCATTCTGGAACCCGCAAGAACAAAATCCAATTTTTTGTTTTACTAATGGTAAAGATGTTAATCGCTTAAGCGTAAAAAACCACAGTCATGCCTTGGTGACCAAAACTGGACAGATGCTGCCTTCTCTGTATGAGTTTCGCATTTCTGTTACTTACCCCTTTTTTTCTCTGCTCCTCTAAAGACATTACTGACTGTGGGCAGGCTCTCGGCCAGCCCTTACTCTGAAGAGCAAGAGAAAAACCAGAGTCTTGAAACTGGAAAATGAGGGGGTGTTTCCTCCTGCCCGCAGTCAGCCCCTCGGGGCCACTCACCCGGGGAACCCGGACGGCGGGGGGGTGTACGGGGGTGCGTCCCCCTCCCTGCGCTGAGATACAGCTCGGAGCCACGCGCGTAACTTCAGCCCAGAAACCCACCTGAGGTGGGCACAAATCTGCAAATGCCAGCGCTTCACGTGGGGCCACGCGTCCTGCCGTGCCTCTTCCAGGCAGCACCGGGGCGATGCTTCATGGCCAAAGCCACACTGGGGTGATGTGTGCCCGTCGTGGGGGAGCCCCACTGCCAGACCCCCGGCAAAAGGGCCTGCACGGCAGCCCCACGGGTGCCTTCAGGACCACCCGGACCATGGCTGCTGGCTGCAACCCCAGCCCGGTGCCAAGCTAGTGGCCCCGGGAGCACGGCCCTGGCTCTTCCCGCTGCCTGTCCCGTGCCGTCCCTGGCACACACGTGGACGGCGACATGGCCCAGGCACAGACGAGCCGGACCGGGTCTCTGCTCACAGGGGGAAAAGTCAAATTGCTTGCTGGGTGAACGCTGATGCCAACACAAAAAAAGGAGGTGGGAAATGGTCAGCGAGGGGCAGAGCAGGAGACGGGGACCATCCCCTTCTGGGTAAAGGTCGGCACCTGGACGGGCTTTAAGCAACCGCAGACGCACCCACCGATTGAATGCCCCACACCCCACCTCTCAAACTGCCACCTCCTGTGATAAATTTTAGCCTTTTTGGTTCAATCTGGAGTTTATAGGTTAAGTCTGTCAGAAAAAAGATACTGAGGAATGGCACCACCCCAGGGAAAGGAAAAATGCTTTTCTCATTGGCACTGAATTCCAGTAACTTACTTGCCAGCAGGTGCCTACCTCGATGCATTATGTCGTTGTGATTAATGCGATTAGGTGCACGGAACAAGCAGACGGGAGCAGTGCGGAGAGATCAGCAACGCAACCCAAAAGAAGCAAGTCTGGGGGAGTGATTTAACACAGAAGGGGACAGTATTTAAGGCCTCTAAATTAAGGCCCTGTTAAAGCTGTTCTTTGCTCTGCATTAACAGGAAGGATGGTGAAACTGATTTCTCGTTTTGTTTTGGTTTTGTTTTAAAATCACCCTTTGCAATCCTCAGTTAAAGAGCTCCCTCCAAATCTTGATTCCTAGACAAACAAAGCGGTCCTTCATACGCACAGATAGCTGCACAGCCTGCATGGTCCATGTGCTGGCCATGCGTGCGGTGGTTTATTTTCCTGTGCTGGAAGGAGGGTTCAATCTGGGACACTGAATTATAACATGCTGTTTTAAAAGTAATCACCATTTCAGACCTGACGAGCCCTAGCTCTGTTTATGCTGGTGAGTGAGAAAATCTACTCATGAATTATCCCCACTGCAGTTCTATTAGTCCTCGCACGCCGGCTCGACACAGGCAATTTACAGTCGTCTCCTCCAGCAGGGTTAAATGGTACAGTGAGAATAATACGCTGGCCCTGTTTACCCTGGAGATTACGCTGCTGGTAACTCTGATGCTCCCCTGCCACTGCTGAAAAACAGGTACAGAATTTCCTAGTGCTGATGCATAAGGAATGGGAAATTCTGGGCAGGGAAAGGCAGCTGTAAATCTGAGGGTGATCATCAGCCCAGACTACTCAGACCATGAAAATTAACCCTAGAGGAACGAAGCAACCAGGTGGCTGAGAACCAAACTTTCGCGCAGGTACCCATTACGCTGAACACTGTTATACAGTGGCTTCCACTTATTTTAATCATTGACAAATTCAATCCTCCATTTAGTTCTATCAAAAACTCGTGAACAAAATCAGCTGCACTGAACATACTGCAACCCCTTCCATCCTTCATTTCAGTCACATTCCATGGCTTTTGGCTTCTTTTGAGCTCCAATCTAATCAGTGGTTGTAAAAATGAACCATTTAAGTAAGATAGAAGGCAAGAAAGCATCACAACATATCTTTTTTTGTCACTCTGACTCAAGAGTTCTCCCAGCAGTAACTGTAGTTAGTACCTGGTACTGGACTCTGTGGAGTCTCAGTGGGTGCAGCATTGACTACCCTGCCTAAGCTGCCCACGGTTTCCAGGCAATTCCCAGCAAGTACAGGGAAGAATCATCCCTCATTATTAATGTTTTTTTTCAGCCCATTCAAACGGAGCTAGAAGAGATGCACTAAGGACCACATTAAAAAGCTGAGAGATCACATCATGCATTATCCTACGGTAGGAACAGATGAAAGTTAAATGAGAGACAGAATTAGCACAGGTGCTAGAATCTATGCATATGCAAGAATCCGGCTCCAACCCAAAACTGAAAGCCCTGTTGTAGAAATATAGGTTGCTAAATAAGCTATTAGAGGTATTTTACACACAAAAAGGAACGTTCACTTTTCCACCAAAGAACACTCTTTGGAGTCACAGAGAGTCTCCTGCCAGGTGGATTATTCACTCCATAAATCTCAGTTGCCAACAAACTCCTTGGCATTCAGGAAAAGAAAACAAGGGGCACTTGACTGCAGATTAACAGACTATCAAGATTTTTAGTACTTTCTGACTAAGGTGTACAGAAAGACTTCAGAAAGCTGGACAGTGCAGAAACCTTTCAAGATCACAGGAAAATCCAGCAACCCTGGTCTAAAAAAGAAACCTAAGTGCAAGACACAGAAACGGAGATAAGAAGGGAAAGCAGAATGAGGATTACAATAAGGTACTAAAAATACAAGCAGAATGTGAAGAGCTGTATTTTATTTCTGACATTAATATAATCAGCTGGTTTAGAGATACAAAACTCTGCCTCACTGACAGTGCTGTCTAGTACCTGAAAGTACAAGATGAACAGAGGAACCTGGAAAAAGTGTCGAAAGAGATACAGGGGAGAAAGGGAATCAACATAATACAAAATGTGAGGTCAGTGATGACAGAAAAATAATGCTTTCAAAGAACTGCAATGCCAACATAAGGTAGTATTAACCTTTAAAAGTGAGTAAAGGAGATGCATCAATACTGAAAAATTGATCTACAAGCAAAATAAAGGCATTTTCTTTGTTTTCATTTATCCTACAGTTTTCTTCTTATTTATCTTGCAGCATTTACATACATGCTGTCTGGATGTGTAATCATAAGGGAAATTAACCCTGGATAACCCCATGCTGCAGCACGTTTACAGAAATTGCTCTAGAGAAAACAACTCTAGGAATAAAATGGGGGGTGTTCAAACCATCGGAAATCAAGCGAGTCACAGACATGATAGGTCTGAAGGATGGGAAAATCTCTTTATGAGAACATGCCATTAAACATTACAATCAAGCATAAAATTGCTCTGCCACAGTATTTTGTTTTATTTGCATTGTTAAGTTTCTTCTCCTAACAATAATGGATAGTTTATAGCACTAATGATTTATACAAAAGGAGCTGCGTAAATGCATCCCAAATGGGCGGCTTCTTTCTTAAGAATTGTAGACTCACTTTCCTTCAGCTTGATCGCAAATCAGTGACTCACACAGATTTCGCATCTGCCTCAGGAGACAATGGCGCAGCTTCTAGCGAGGTTTCATGATAGATTAAGTTCCTAGGGTGAAAACTCACGCTCATTTAAAAAAGCACACTGCATTTCCACAAACTGCCCTGGTGCAAAAACTATAGATGCTTTGCCACCGACAAGTGTTATCACTGAATCCAGTACGGCTGTTTTACTAAGTTCATCACTTCTGGCTTCCGCAGCCCCACTTGAAATAAAATACATTCTTTGTATCTACGCACACAGACACAAATTTTCCCCAATAAATCAATTTAATTGATCTGGAGAAGGGGGCCACAGTTTAAGAATATTTAAATTGGTCTATGAAACACATTGACCTCACTTGCAGTGCACCCCCCCCCCAAAAGAGATGGGGCCTGAGATTTTTGACATGCAAAGTGATTTGGATTGGTACCGTTTATAACCCACTCTATGATGTAACAGAGTATTCTGTTCCCAATCCCCAGCATTCCAAAACTGTTAAATCAAGGTCCCTCAAATCAGAAATCAGAAGAATGGCATAAAACAACGCTTTGGGATACACTTTGGTCACACTTGCCAGTGTTTCTTTGACCTTTACATCAAAAAGCTATTCGTCAACTCCCTCAATTCCAGCAGCTGAAGAATTAAGGAAACCACTTAATTTATGGTAAAATCCTGAGAACTGACAACACTGGGAATAAGAATCAGAATCTAGTCAAGAATTCTTAGGCCAGCAAGAATGAGAGTCACTGCAGATATGATGTACGCAGCTGACGGCGAAGCATCGGGAAGTTTCTAATGCACTTCTTTTCTGACTAATGGCCTAAGTGAGTGTGTAGACAATAATCCTCACGCAGGAGATGTGAGGAGGAGACGGGAGAGAAAGCCCACAGAGAATGTCGGTCGTCGGATGCTTCCTGCAGTTTTTCCATAACCACTTACCGGGAGCCAGTTTGAACGCATCATCACAGGCATTCCTCGGCAAGCGGCGGCGTTTCTGCCGCTTCCTTCAGACTGGCAAAGGAGTAAGACTTCCCAAAAATACACCCCCTAGAAAAGAGGGAATTAGGTGAGCGAGCTCAGCGCTCAGTGGGAATCGGATACCTCACTGCTGCTTGTGAACAGCAGACCTCTGAGTAAACCACCAGCGAAATGACAACCACGTTGCAGAAGCTACCACGCTATTTTTACCAAAGCAGAATATGTTATCTTTTCATTTTGTATAAAGGCAATAAAAATTCATAAGATTCATGCTCTGCATTTAAAGGGAAAAGCTGGGTAATACAGCATTCAGACCACATGGTTTTTAACATTACCATGAATGGTATATGTTCTTCAGTCTTCTGACACGTTCACAGGGATGGTGTTTACACTGACTCGTTCATGGTACATCATATCACATTTTAATGATTCAGTTCGGCTCTGACAAAAGGAAACATCTGCCATAATTTTTTCTTTCGTGAACTTTATCACAATTAAAAATCTGACGTTTCACCAGCCTGTGTGCCAACCGAGAAGCACGCCAAGCTCGGCACTTCCTGATACATACAAATGCGTGCAGCCTGAACAGCTAGTACCAACAGCACCAAGCCATCACTGACTTGTCAGTTCCCACCACAAAAGAGAAAAAAGATCACAGTTTGTGGGCAATAATTTCATAATCTTGATCTGGTTTCCATATGACAGAGTGCAAGAGAGAGAAAGCAAAAAAAAAAAAAAAAGGAATGCTTCACAGCTCTGTGTGACGACAACATAAGATTTCTCTGTCTTGCCCTATTGCAGCCAGAAAAATATTAAAGCAGCATGTCAAAACTGGCATAGCTTCTAAAACACGATTTCCAAACATCGCTTGATGGACAGCACCCTAGGAACTCGATGCGAAGCTTAAAACCGCATCTACTTTACACAAAATGAGGCCAATCCCACCCAATGCAATGACAGTCGTCTTCTTTTCAGCAGAGCTAATGGTGTCTACAAACTCAAGCCACTCCTGAGACACTGCACATATGATAGGAAGGCAGCTTGACCATGTACCATGAAAACTACTAACCTCTTGTACCCCACGTAAGGCTGGAGTAACTCTTGTACCTCTAGGCAGTTCCAATGATACCGTCATCTCGGGGTGGAAGAGCCAGAAACAAAACCAGGAGCCTAATGGTACGAGCAATGCAGTGCTGCTTCAGACGTGGAGCAACAGGGCCCCACGGCACGGTGGGCTGTGGTGGTACTGTGCCTGGGCAGTCGGGATGGATGGCGGTTTCCAAAGAGGCTCCAGGATAGAGCTCGGGTCTCAGTGAGTGTTGAGGGGTGCTTTCTAACACTGCTCCTCCATCTTTTCTTTTTTCCTGTACTACCAGCACAATACTGGATCAGGTAGGGTACGATTGACGTGTCTCACAGGAGGACTTCAGGGACTGAGAAAGAAAAGGAAGAATGACCCTGCATACACAACATACAGATTGCCCAAATGTATGGCACCGGAGATGTTTAAGGAGCTGCATGGTCTACTAGCCACAAGGTCAGATGGCGATGCAGCCTCTCTCCCCAGCTCTGTCACAGACCTGCCTGCGACCCAAGGGAAGTCCCTTCAGCTCTCTCTGCCCGTCCCGCCCCTCCTCTCTCCTGGCACCATGGCAGCACCTACGCAGTGCTTTCACAGAGCACGGCCTCACTCGCTCCAGTCTTCACACGCTGCCTCACACCAGCACCACATGGAATATGGGCTGCTAAGCCACTTTTGAAGATGACATGTGAGCCCCTGGATCACAATGGTGCGTTTTTAAAATCCGCCCAGTGGCGAATGGACGGGCACCCTTTCCAAAAGGAAAAGTCTGGCCCCAAGCAGCTGCAATGGCATTTTCCTGTGCGCGACAGCAAAAACCCAAATCTGCTGGTAATCTCACCAGACGCGCTGGGAACTGACAGCTAATGTATCTTACAGTTGGTTGGCTGGTATTTTTGGACGGGAAGCTGCATTTCAAACTACTTCATCCTATGTTCTCACTCTCTACGACTGTACATCCGACACTGTACTGACTCACTGGTAGCACTTCTGTGTAGCCCACTAAAGAGACACCATTGCACCCCGTCCAGGAGGGGTGAGACTTTCTGGGTGGACAGGGAGTTTTGAGAGTAAGATACTCGTTTTCAGGGTTACAGAGAAACTGCCCTCTCCCATGCGTGCGTGCACACACAGCACGTTCACCCCCTCTCACTTCTCCACGCTACCCCATTGGGGTAGCAACACTACTGATACTTCAAATTTGGCACGGCCCTGATTTTTAAAAAAAACCACATGGTTTTTATTAGGATTAAGATAAAGGGTTAAAACCAGATAAAAACAAGTTGTTACACAGCCTCCAGGGAGAGGGCTGTGCCTTCCGCCCAGCCTAGGAGGGGATGCTGCCGGCACAGGACTCCTTCCAGCCTGGCTCCAGGCAAGCACAGGGCAGACGCAGCCTTCTGGAGAAGCAAAGGGCAGAAAGATCTCTCCGTCATCCCTTTCGGCCTGAGATCAGGGGTCTCTGCCGTACTTCTGATCCGCCGAGTTTTAAGCCAAAGCTGCAGGGAATCGGCCTGAGCCAGGCAAGCGCTTTGCAAGGCAGCTTTGTGATCCCCTGCCGCCGGGACCGCTTCATGCATTCCTGCAACGACTCAAGAAACAGCCTTGACTGCTCACCCATTAACTGTGGGACGTGAGTCAGGTTCGCAATGCTGGGAGACAGGCTATTTTTACCACGCTTAGGATGTGCTGTCACAACGGTAAATCCCAGTTGCAGATTTACCAAATGCGCTAAGGGGATTTGTCCGGGATTTCAGGATGCCCGGCACCCTGATCTGCACAGCAGCTCAGACCAGGCTTTTTGCCATTCAGAAGTCCCGGACAAACGACTCGTGAGAGCACGCGGTTTGCTAGCGCAGGGCACATTCAGCGAGCACGCAGCACCTGGGATGCGCCTGGCACTGGAAGCGTGTGCTGGCCCCCGGCACGCCGTATCTCAGCCCCCCGACACGCCACGTGCCGGGCTTCGTCAAACACCTATGTGCACATGCAGCCCCTCTCCCATCCACGATGCCCGTCGTGGGTGCACCAGACCACGAGGACCACGCGCACAAACTCCCTGTGGCAGGTGGCAAAGACCTGCTCGCACAGCCCCTGCCCTCAGGCAGGGCAGTACGTATTCCCTGTACATCCCATACCACTCCCCTTTCGGTAGTCTCAACCAAAAGTGCAGTGCAAACTTGCAGTTACTTCCCTTGCAAAGTTTATACCCTGCAGCGAGAGCTTCCCGGCCCACCTCTGCTCCCAGGGATCCGATGCCCTGGCTGTGGCAGGTACACAAAAGGGACTCAGGGGAGAAGTCTCAGTGCGCCCATCACTGATGGCTCACGGGTGGAGTCTGAGAAACGCTGCCGTACGATGCTAGGGACGGCGAGGCCGAGTTGCTGCTGATACCTTACCTGCCGTATTTCCTGCCTTGGAAGCTGCATGCCATCCTATTAGCACAGTTTTGCTAAATTAATTAGAAAAGGCACACCCTTTCCAGCACTCATCTTTTTTTTTCATACACGTTGAATAACTTTACCTTGCTGTCAATATATCTGGTTTCTGTTTCACACCCAGAAGACGGGAAGAATTGCTCAAGCCAAGCTTGTGCATATTAGGAACATGAATCTGTCATACAACCTAAACTGGCTCTCAGCATGAATCTACCCTTTTTGGGGCGGACGGCTTAGACATTCTGAATTTAAAAGGACTCTGGCATTTTTCCTTCATGGCCTCTCATATTTCTTGCTCTGAAAGCTCAGCCTAGGTCTTTTTGTTCTTCGTAGGTGTCTTCCTCAAAGGCAGCTTAAACCTGAACAGCTCCAGAAACGTTCAGGAAGGTGGTATTTCGGTTAGGGTTTTTTTTGGTTTTGCTTTTGCCTTTTTCTTTTTTTTTTTTTTTTTCACTTCTAGAGGTGAGCCGTGGTTTCCAGTGTTAAATCGCAACATTTTGAGGGTCTGTTTTTCTGCTACAAAAAAAAAAAGTTGCTTTTTTTTTCTTTAGCACAGTATTTCTATCACATAAGGAACTGTCTGAGTCCCAGTGTCCAAAATGTTCATATTTTA
>Ga0181612_183382_pt1 | contig 10151 bp, 7 predicted proteins | sample HoacroProtozoa21_FD_119630 | JGI IMG/M metagenome (GOLD analysis project Ga0181612, IMG submission 119630) | Hoatzin crop microbial communities from Cojedes, Venezuel. Combined Assembly of Gp0051906, Gp0051904, Gp0051908
CGATAAAAATCTTCAAATATATAAACAGGCCACTGTCAAGAGAGAGGGAATAAAGTATTTGTTCCCCCATTGCTAGATAAGACAATTGCTATGCACATCAAGTTCCAGCAAAAAAAGTTCAGGTTCCACACAAGAAAAAAACAAATCGCATCAAGGTTCATGAAACACTGTAGGACCCTGTCCAAGTTTATTGGAGGGGGAAAAAAAAAGTAACCCCCATCATCCCTGTGAAAGCATGTGGATTAGATGGCCTGCTGAAGTCCTTTACAGCTGTATTTACAAGGCTTCTACAAAGACAGGTGTCCAGGTAAAATATTTTCATGTCTTGTACTACTAAGTAATCAGAGAAATATACAAAATATTCATGTGAAAGAAGAGGAAAAGAAGACCTACTAATTATTCTCTTACTGATGCACTGGAAAATCTCAGATGTTTCCTGTTTCCCAAATGTTCCATGTATGTTTTCTGAATCTCATTTCTACTGTTCTGTTCTTATTTAGAGCACATCAACTAATGGTCTTACTTTGGACAGGAAGGAAAGCTGCTTAAAATATTGATGTGCTCTGCACACTTCATAACTACTCTGCTCAGTGGTTATAATAAAAAATATAAAATACTTGGTAAGTGTTTTCTATTTATTTAAATTACCTTCCACCTTACTTGGCAATACAGCTTATTCAACAGTCCACTAACGGCATTTTTAAAGCATTTTAAATTAATTTTTTATAGTTCCATTCAACTATTTTTTATAGAAATAAAACAGTTTTATTTTTGCTTACTGTCCCTAAAACCAGGTACATAGGTACATAGAAAACAATATATGAAGCAAATAAACCATGACATATTGCAAAATAAAACTGAATCAACACAGTAAACATGTACATGCCCAATCTTTCACTGTTTAGGACTCACCTCGAGTAAAAATTTTGTGACCAGAAAGGGATAAATTGTATACAGTTTATGATAAAATTTCTATGTTAATCCTCTAGCCAATTACAGCTCTGCATATGCTTTGAAAAGTGCACACAGTTCTCGGCACTAGGAGGTCAGATTTAAATTCATGCTTTTATTTCTCACATTGTAGTAAACACACAAGCAAAGATTGATATTGGTTAAAGAACAAATTCCAAAGCCTTTAAATATTTTTTTTTAACAAAAAAGGAACAAAATCCCCTTATTTTATAAAGGAAATGTAATTATTTTCTGCTGACTTAAATCTAACCTGAAAGCCAGGGAAAGTAATCTTCCCAAATACTACTAAAAATTAACACAGAAGATTTGAATATTCAGTCAACTTTTAATAGCTATATATTAGATCATTCACTCATAAAATGCATGTCACAACTGTTTTATATACAAATTAGTCATCTTCCAAACAGTTGATTTCTTAATGCAGAGTTCTCTTATTTAACATTCAAAATAGTGAACAGACACAGTGAAAATTATACACTATTAGTGCCAGTTTTGGTATCCATGCTATAAGTTTTCTCCCATTTTCTGAGTTTTTTCTTCATGTTAAAGGTCAATCCATATTTGATATTAACTGTTCCTGCCACTAAAAGAGGGGAATAGTATTTGTTGTCTTATCTCCCCCAAATAACCAGTATCCTTTGAACAGATTATCTTCACCATTTCCTTTAGTTGCAGGTTGTGGAGAGAGAGAAACAGCTTTCTCTAAAGCCTTTTCCTGGGTTATTGTCAAGAAAAGAATCAAAAGCAAAGAAGTTTTACATTTCCTCTTCAGCAGCAGGAACTACAACGTCCTTTTCATCTCTCTCCGCAATAGTGGCAAGCCATTGTGGCAGCAGAAGCCGTAGCAGCCTAGGTCTGTTCAACACACACTGTCACAAAAGGATTGTCTCTCTGGAGACAGCAATCGCTGCTTAAATAATTTTCCCCCATCTCCTTCACGGAAAAGATAGCAGGCTGAACAGAAGCACATCAAGGCTCCCCAGTTAGATCATGCTAGTTTAGAAAACAGCAGTAGCAGTTTTCTCTTTCCCAGTGCTATGCATAACCATTTTCCAAAATAAAAACTTCATGAGACTGCTCCCACTAAATTATCCGCAACAGTCACAGCTATTTTGCTTAATCACTGGTAATAAAACACACATATTGCGATTAGAAGCAAGGTTGGAATTAATGCTTTTCAGAGGAACAGAACAATGGACCTAATACCTCAAATCTCTGGTTGCTGACTTTCTTTCCCTTTTTGTTCCAGACAATTTTAGGTCTTGGATCTCCTGTGGCTTGACAGATGAAGGAGGCAACTCCTCCAGAAACCCCTGTCTGGTCAACGGGAGTTCTTGTAAATTTTGGTGGTGCTGAAACAAACAAAAAAAAACCCCAAAATTAATCTAAGTAGTAAACACAACCATGTCGAGATTTCAAAATGAAAAAAGAATGAAATGTTTTCTTTCTCCAGTGGCATTACTCACCTGCAAGAGAATGCATTAAAAAAATAACTAAAAGGTCAGGAAAGTACTTACAGATTTTACTAGTGAAATATATATTAAAACGGAAATCTGATAGCATCAGAATAACAAGATCATGCATTATATTTTATCACCATTATAAATAAAAAATCCAATTTGTCTTCTATTGCAAAATGAGCCCATCAATCAGCTGGAATAAGATAATGATTCATGACTTGATTTTATGATCACAGGATGTCACGAAAACAGAATTCCCACCTTTGAGCCATTAAAATCAGTGACATTTAGGAGAAAATATTTGTAAGTTTGCAGTGGTGGAGGTAAATGGCTATGTATTAAGAATCCACGCAGAAAGGACTATAACAAAAGAGAGATTTATGCTTGGGCACGGTTTCACATATAGCTCCTGTTCACTCCCATATTATTCTACTATGTCAGAATGAAGAAGTGAAAAAAGATCCAGCTACTGCAACAACAGGAGAGGAGAGAGAATCAGAGAAATCATTTTAAAAGTAGGAATAGGCCTTGTGGTGAAACAAAACATCAAACTTACATCAACACAAAACATGACTTCTAAAAATTTAATATAAAAATCTATGAGATTATGCTTAACCATAGTACAGAAATGTTGAAGAGTTCCTGTAAACATTTACATCATTCTCTTTCTTAGCTGAGAAATTTCTACAGATCCAATACACTTTAAGATGCTTATTTGAATGATATGAAGTGAATACTTAGGGCCAATAAATGATAAAAAATCCAGGTCTTTGCTATATAGTCTTTCTTAGTTTTAAGTTGTTATATGTAGTTGCTCTATAGCAGCTGTTGCAATTAATTTTGCTCTCATCTTCAACTTTCAGCAGTCAGCTCCTTTCAGTTCTCAACCTCTTCGCTCTTCTTCATTTTCCTCTCTTAGTTCTGACAGTTATGTACCTCTACTGCACTAATTTTCCTTTTTAAGCTGCTGCTCTTCATTTCTAGTGTCCTAACTCTTTACTCTGCTGAACTGGTCTTTCCACAGGCAATACTTCTTGTCAGCATGTTTATTTAAATGTCAGAAAGCCAGCACACTACAAGTATGCATGTATGTAACACTTCAAGAAATCCTGAAATAATTTAAAATGCCACGAAATATGATATGGCCATTATTACAAAGCAAACTTAGATTGTCCTAAGTTAACAAAATGAAGTACTTCCTTCTTTTGTCCTACCCCTAATGTGAAGCATACCAGTAACAAAGATAATTTCCAAAAATTGTAGTAATGTTCCTGAAAATCTGCATGCTTTTTTCTTTAATTAAGATGTCAGGCAAAATTCTTATTGCTTAACTTCTCAGAATGTTCAAGGGTCCTTGAACTATCTGCTCTGCTAATTTAGCCTGGTTAACATGTACCTGAAACCAAATGCAACAGCAAATCTGAGTACAGCAAAATAGCGTGCCACTGCTGCCATGGGGAACTTACAAAAAGAACTTCTCTGATGTCAAAATATTGCCAAAACCATGGCAAATAAAACATGCTTAGAGCAAGGAAACTAAAAATCCTTTCCCAAGTCACAGGCTTTATGCCTGGACCACAGAAACGACAGAAATGTATTCTGATGAAGAGCATCTGGGTTTCACCAAAACTGATAGCTTTGAATACTTTTCTATGCACGTGTTAACTCAGCACTCTGATATGTAAAGAGACATGACTGAATCTGATATGCTGATATACTGTGGCACAAGTTGTGATTGTGTGCCATCAAGTGAAAAATGAGGCGTTGCCATTCTCTTTTATTCTTTTTGACATTTTGTGAATTCAGTGCTGAACCTCAAACCAACCAAAGAAAAACACTGCGTGGGCAAGTCCATCAGCACAGAGTATCTATGTACAGTAGCTCATAGGCAGTTTTTAAATTCTAAATTTGTACTTCACTCATACATTCAGTGACTGTCCAACTGACAATTTCGACATCAATAAAGTAACTTACTTCCTTAGAGACAAGGTCTGTTTTGGAAAATTTGTCAATTTTGCCATGCATTATAAGGGTCAAGGAGGTAAAGCAACTCAATTTAAGAGTCATGTTGTGCGTTCATTCCTGCAACACTCCACTTAATTGTCTTGGGACCAGGAGAACTGCAGATTTTTAATCCACAAACAAAACAAAAGCAACAGAAAATTATAAACAATGACAGTGCTGAACCATGTTAATTTGGCACTGAAAAGAACCCCCCACAACTAACCAAACAAAACCCACCATATGTTACTATTAGGTTCTATGTCACTGCCAGTCACCATGCTATCCATGGGTGGCATGCTTTTACTAATATGCAACATACTGTATTAATTATAACAACAGTAAAAAAAAGGTAAATAAAGGTGAATCCCTTCCCTCCTTATCAGATACTCAAATTCTCCATTGGTGCAGTCCAGGCAAACAGAAGACAGCTTGCACTACTTTACACCATATGACAGTTTACCTTTCCCATTGCTGACAAACACAAAACATACATACAAAACCCCCTTCATCTCCAACACTCTGCAAACTGCAAAGATGTTAATCAAATAGTGCACATAGCAACATATATGAAACTAAAGAATTTACACCAAACTGAACTGCTGTTAGAGGTAAAATCAGTTTTCTGACAATTTCTTCATCTAGGAGTGGGCCAAACATGGTGAAGGACTGTAACTGCTATGATTCCTTACAAAAACTGCTTACTAGTTCCTGCAGATATCTAGAAAAATAATGGAGTTGCAGAAATATGGCTGAATACCTAACGTGGCTTTGGTAGCTAACTGAAGAAGAACAGTATTTTTCTAGTCTAGGTGAATTTTTTCTGGACCAACAATTAGTTGTTTTTATTTGTTTGTTAGCTAACAACACTTGCTACAAAGCACTAGAGGCAAAAGACAATCACAGTTGTTACATAATGATGTAATTCCCTATTTGTAGACATTTTTCAAGAAAAACAAGGTTTTAACGTTGTATGTAAATACCACATTATTGTACGTAAAGACTGATATTATCTACATCAATAAAAAAGCTTCACATTCCAGTATAGAAGGGAACTGGGATGACGTTCGTGTTTCATTTAGGTCATAATCTAGCTGAAAAAATACAGAATGTGGCTGGTCAAGGTTTCCTTTTGCATAAGGAATTAATTCCTGTAAAAAAACATTGCTACAACGCTTCTCCAGTGCCTCGTCTTGAAAGAAAGACAGTTATCTCTGAGGTATCATATGATATCAGAGAAGGTAAATTGTTATAAGGACATAGATAATTTTGTCTGAAACAGGAAACTTAGAGTAGTCCTGTACACTTCAGATGTTTTAATGAATACAATGGCTGTTTTCAGCAGTTAATCTTTAAATTAAAAAATTAAATTTAATTTGGCAAATCAGTTCTCTGCTTCAGACTCAGCAGCTGCAGCAGAAGGATAATAATGTCTGCATGTTTAATAGATGTTGTGAGGACGAACTCATCCATGGTCACGAGATGCTTAGACTATGGTGACAGTAGCCAGCCACCCATGGAAAAAGACAGGTATTATGCAATCCATCTTTTCATTATTGCATCAACATGCTCATCACGTTACATATAAAGTGACCATCATCAGTGTAAGGGCATGTGAAACCATAATCCAACAGAACCAAAAAGGAAAAGTAGTATTTGTTGCCTTTATGTTTATAAAGGCTGTTAATTGACACAAATTATCTCCACAATGAATGTTGTCAGTTTCTTGACATTGATTGACCTAAGCTGCTAGGCACTCCGATAGCACACAATCACACTGCACACATAGTTCTGCTTATTAATATTAGGGCAATTTTGATTGAGAACTGACAACTATTTTCAATCTCCCTTAAGAACAGCAATTGCAGAGTCCAACAAAAACTCTCCACAGCACACTTCATTAAGCATGGCAACAATCTATATGGGAACCTTCCAGTGCAATTAAATTTGCCAAAAAAATCAGACGTAATAGGTTACCAACTATGATATCACAGCCTTTCAGCACTTTTTAAACTCTACTTGGTCACATTTCAATAAGGCTGCAATTAAACTAACAGAAGTGTAACTAAAATAACAAAAGTAAAATTCAGTTAAAATCAGCACCTCGTATTTGTGGACTTCAACTCTCTTTCGGGCATCATCAAAATTGCAGCAATATTGGTTATTTAATGCAAACAACACAACTTTTGTTTCAGCTTACCTATCTACCAGTGCCTACTCAGATATTTGTGCTGATACTGTGTTGACACCTTGCCAAGGAAAAAAAATTACAGAGGAAGATTTCCATAACTTAAAACTTACGGAAAGTACCTCAGGCTTTGTCACACAAGGCCTCAGGGTTTCCATCCTCTGTTGCTTGTTACATGCTTCTTGCTGGGACTCCTGAGAAGCTCAAGTGACAGCTATTGAAATACTGCAAATTACACTCTAATATATGAAGGAAAGTCGAATTTATTGCTAGCTCACCTTAAACATACTGAGCTTTAATTTGTTTGTTTTAAGGAGTTTAAAGCCGTAGAAGTTAGGCTGCTGCTTCAAAACGCAGTGAAAGCTGTGCCTCCATGGGGCACAGGAACTTCCAGAAACACAGATAAGTTTACCACTACCCAGAAAGAAGCTGTCCTTTTTTGCATATTGAGGCTCCATAAAATATATTTATAACATAACACAGAAATAGCTCATTTGGATTGGAACATTTTCGTGCCTTTGCATGAGCATGACATCTCTTTCTTCTCTTTTGCACTTCCACATTGTCTTTTGTAAGTTTAAGTACAATTCTGAAGTAGTGAATGGAATTAACTAATTCACATTTTGTCATGCTACCGAATTATCTAACTGTTTTAATTTTGCTCTTCTATACTCTGTGCTGTGCTTTGAGGATATGTAATACTTTTGCTCTGCACTCATATAACATGTCTGACAAAATGTTTTCCAAGTTAGTAGCTCAGCCCCCTTCTTTCCACAGCTACTGAGAGCTATTCTTGCGCTGGGACGTTTTTACGGACGTAACTCCTCTTATAAAGAGATGGATATGAGGATAAAACTTCACCTTCTTTAAAGGTAAAGTGAGAGATACCGGGATGTCAGCAGCCCAAGTACAGCAAGCTCAGCACGTGGACCTACTATGGACAAGATATATAGAGAATACAGACTTTAATGTATTTCTGTTTCTAGACGCTCTATTTGGGGCATATGGAGGTTCCTAGTATACCATTATTTGACTTTTACAGTTAAAATTTATCATATTCTTGAAATACGAAAAAGTTTCTGATATCAGAAATAAAATTTCCAAAAAACATATCCTGTCATTTGTCAGCATTCATAGCAAGTGTGAATAAAGAAACAAAGACATAAGGAAAAATTAAATATGTTAAGATGAGTCTTTCAAATGCCCTACTTACTTGTAAATTAACATATACTGATGTTTTAGGAGACTCCTGAAAAATTACAGTAACTTTTTGGTTGTGAATAGTTGTTTTGTAGTAATAAAAGCTGGAAGGTGATACAGTCACAGCTGTTCCCATGGAACCTTTTCATCTGACACTCAGAAATGCAGGTTTAATGCAGAGTAAACAATGTGGTCTGGCAGGTGCCCATGCACTTTGGAATACCACACACACCATCACAAGAATCACTGTCAGTGTAGAGGCCCTGTATATTGCTAGACTCGTGACATCAAGTTTCAGTGGGGTATGTGGCTGGACTCACCACTAGTTATAAATTCTGAAGTCATTCTTCCCATGCCAAATTATACACTCAGAAACTTCCTACACAGGTGGAAAAAAAAAAGAAAAAAAAATAGAGTAATAGAAATACCCCTTCATTCACTTCACATCCCATTTTGCAATATTTACCGCATCCCACTGACTTATCAGGACTATATATTCTAAGTAGACAGGCCATAAATGGTTTCACATGAAATAATGGTGAAGGTTCCTGCCCTGGTAAAAATGAACAACAGGCAAATGTTGCATGTAATCTCAGCCTGGTATTGTACAGATACATTACAAGTTACATGAGTCATTATTCTTTTCACAATACCTCTACGAGTTCATATACTAAATATACATGTATATATAGCTAATATTGAATAGAAAAGTTTTTGTGCTTATTTATTTATTAAAAAGATGTTTCAAAGCACACTCATTTACAGCACTCACTGCTAATTTACTCATTAATCATAATTTGTGACATCAGTTAGACTGATCATTGTTACAAGCAATTTTTTTCCCTTAATTCTAACCTCCACTTACAGTGGACCTGCAAATTGGCTATGTAAGAAATTTAATTAGCTTTTTATTTTATAAGGAAGAGTGAGAATCTGTATTCATGAAATCTATATACAGAAATCCCAAAGTTACCAACTGGAATGGTGAAATCTTCCTGTTTCTCACTGTAAACATCTTAAAACTGCATCATCCTTACATCCTTCAGCACGAGGAATAGCAACAATGGAATCTTCAATGCCATTATACTCTCAGCAGCTGACTATTTTTATTACCCTGTGAATGAAAATTACCTGGTTTTCATCTTTGAACTACTAAATGCAATGCAGCTATGCCAACTAATTGTAGCTGAAGACCTTGATCCGTTTGGTTCACAAAAATTATTCGCAGGTACAAACACAGGTTTCCCAAAATCCGGGGTGAAGGCAACTAAGCTATTTCACTTTACAGGTGTCACAACACTCTCTTCAAAACCCAGCCCCTACAACAATGCTTATAAAATCTTTATAATACAATCAAAACATTTATCTTCCCACCCTCTATCTGCTACTTGTATTCTTCTAAAAACAAAAGCAGTCAGAAGAAACAATTATGTAAAAAACTGTCTGAGTTTTTTGGGAGGGGGCTGTCAGATTTTTTTCCAGTTCAGCAGTCCTCTCCAGTTCCCCAGCCTTCAACCAGCCAGAGCATATCCACCCTACAAATATAGTAAGCGGCTCAAAAAAAAGATTATCATTTCCTGATCTTTCAAGAAAAATACTAAAAGTCAAGTCTAACTTCAGGTTTTCAAATTTTCTGCAATGCACAGTGTCAGTTTACTAGGCTGACCCTTAGGTTTATTCTTCCCTGAAATACGAAATCAAATTACATACTTACTTGCAAGTAAGGGCTTACAGGTAGAATAGCTAGGTTACATTTTCCAAAAGGCTTAGTGTTAAAATAGCACATTCCTAATTTGTACCTCTAGGCTGTGCAAACCATGGTACCAGCTCATTTCATCGTGGATTATGTATGCTTTTCAGAGACTGACATTATCTGAGCCCTAGGGACATGGGAGGAATACAAACCAACACAGACAGCAGCAGCCATTTATTTGCCAACTGACATCATCCTCCCCACTTTCATACTCATTTACAGTTTATAATAACTGGTAGAAAGAAAAGGGCTTTCATAAATATGAAGATCCTACGTGAAAACCTGTGAAAAAGCCTCTTGTTAATACTATAGACTAACACATTTTTAGCCTAAGTAGGACAAAGCTGAAGAATTTATTGCTGTACTTTTTCTAGTAAAACTGTTGCAGGCAACTTGATATCAATTTAAGTTGGGTTTGTGACAAATTAATAGGACACTTACTGTGAAACTGAGACTAGCCATTAACCACAGCCTCAGCAGAACGCTGTTGCGCTAAGCCTAATGGGAAGCCAGGGCTGACAGGCCATCGGGGTCGGCCTCCTTGATGATCACAACAAGGAATGCGGCTCCTGAAGCC
>Ga0181612_131554_pt1 | contig 10150 bp, 7 predicted proteins | sample HoacroProtozoa21_FD_119630 | JGI IMG/M metagenome (GOLD analysis project Ga0181612, IMG submission 119630) | Hoatzin crop microbial communities from Cojedes, Venezuel. Combined Assembly of Gp0051906, Gp0051904, Gp0051908
CTGTTTTATTTGAAGTGAGGACTACAAGTTGTCTCTTCCTCCCTTCACTGATAGGGTTGGTCTCTCTCACTCAGTAAAAAGTTGAAGTGGCTCTTTGGGGAGAACTCGGTGACTGCCTAACGCCTGACTCCGCTCCTCCGCTGAGGCCACAGCCTGCAGCACCAGCTTCCCCACTCTGGGGCCACAGAGACTCTGCCCATTTCACACTTGGATCACAGATGTGGTGCTGGCGAGACCTCCTTCAAACAGACACACTTCCACAAAAAATAACTCCAATTATTCTCCATTTTCCTCACGCTTTTTTCCCCTTAATTCTTGATCAGTTCAAACAGATTTCTAACTGGTTGTTCACCCTGCAGTTACAGCTCACTAAGGTGTATGGCAACAGATTTGGGTGGTTGAAAGCACAGAGGTATAGCCTGCTATCTCCAACTATCCTTAATCCAGAGATGTTCACAGCAGTGGCAGCAGGAATTCCTTCATGCCTTCAAATCCTCCTGTTCACATATTGAAGATTAGGGACAGCGTAGCCTTCGCAGTAATACTGTCCCCAAGCAATGCTCCAGTCAATACCATCCCGACACTGGCCCAGTTTGTCGTTATGCCCTTCATATGGATATAGCTGTTCTTGAAATCAAAGGTCATTCACAGTTCTCATCCAGACAGAACGCAGATGGATCTATAAGCAGCACAATAAGAGCACAAAAAGAGTGCTAAAGATAGATTACGGAAGACTACAGGATACAATGCTAATCATGTAACGTACCTACTTGCTTTCTGAGATCTATTTTATATATATGGTTATAATCTTTTCTTTGAGGAAAGGTTTTCAGTAAGCCATGCAAAAGTTCAGTATTTTATGACTTTTATTAGGCTTTAACTGACTGCTGCTGTGTACCCTCCTAATGGCTAAAGGGAAATGAAAGGATTTGTCATAGCATATAACACGCTTAATTCTTTCCTTTCAAATTCATCGTCTTTAATTTTGCAAGAAAAGTAATCATAGATTTTTTTTTTTTTAAAGGCTGCATTGTTCTCCATGCCTGTAAACAGAGATAACCTTGGGGGAATCTGTGAATGTACTCTCTGAATGCGTTTTGTAAGAGTGGCTGTGTTAAGTGGTTTCTTTGTCAGTCCTAGCACAAAATACTGTGGCCTGATATTCTTTGTCTGGCTTGTAGACTTTCTTCCCTGTGAATACAGATCACTGTATCATGAAATTTAATTTAAATTATATGACTATCTAAACTAAATGGTAATCCATAAAGAAACAAACATTTAATCTACAGCTGAGGATTTATCAAACAAACACTATTCAAACTCTATATGAATTAATAAAATTCTGAGCTAGTCTCTTTGATTTATTTCATTTCATTTGTGAAATCCATTTTGCATTATACAGGTTATGTAAGTGAGTACCTATGAAAAAGACATTCCACAATCAAAACAAAGCCAGAGTCTTTTTTAAAAGCTTCATGTGTGCAATTCTGTGAAATGTGAACCATACTCTGTTTTGCAAATAAGTTTACAAAGTGTTACTGTTACATTTCTGTGTGATTTTAACAAATTGCTTTAAGCAATCACAGAAAACAACTGAATGCTGCGAAACACACTAATTCGGAAGAATGTCTGTTTGGAACTGGAGTGTACAATTCCTATCGTATCAGCGTGAAAATCTATCATCATTTTAAGGGAAAAAAATGAATTTGATTGAAAAAACCTCATATTTTTACTGGAAGCTTAGTAATTATTTCCAGCTGGTATCTGGAAAAGAGAAAGATTTTCTGCAAAAAATGCAAAAAAAAAAAAAAAAAAAAAAATCAGAATACATTTGAATGATTTGCATGTTTCATTCCAAAGCTCTCACAAATACCAGAAAGAATAGCAGGATTTTGTTACAAAACTATTGTCAGGGTTTCAAGAAGTAATTTGTTTCGTTTTTACTTTGGGACATACTCCAATATTAACTGAAGTCAGCTGACAATTTGAGACCATCAAAGAATGAAGCAAGGTTTGTGGCAAAGTGACGCAACAGAGTCTCCACGGCTTATTGGAAAAATCAAGGACTAAACACAATTAAGTATACTCCTGAGTTGAAATGTACACTTTTTAGTGATTATAAATATACTACTTATAGAAGCACTTTTATTTGTTTTGGAAAGGCAATACCGTAACATTTATAACTAGGCTATAAAGTAACTATGTTAGTTTCAATAGACATTGTTATATATTTTCAAACCTTAAATAATGTGAATATTTCATTTAGTTTATTCTCAAGACAGCACCTTTTTGTGCTATCTTATTTAGTATATGAATGTTTTATTACTAAGAATTATGCAGCTAATTAAATAACCTTTGTCTTAGCCTTTAATTTTCTTCCTCATAGAAAAAGCAAAATAAATTCACCTCGTCCTTCTCATAACCTGAATAGCAGCAAATTAAAATGGGAGTATTTCACTTGACAAATTTAATCCATCCTTTCTAAACTTTTCTGTCAAAGCCCCCAAATATACCTGATGCTTTCCTAATAACTAAGCATATAGTAAAATCTGTGATGTGGAAATGAGCAGAATATGACATTTTCCTGCTAGTCTAATGTGTATTAGGTTTTGACACTTGTCTATCTTACTTGTCAGCTTGGAAGTTATGTGGATTTGTTCAAAGATATTGCCATATTCAAAAACAGACAACATATTTCTCTCTTTATCTTATCTGACACACACAGTGTAAGGCAATAATATGAAGAAAAAGACTGCTGCTATTTTGAAATCTACTTAAATAATACTTCCTGCATTTCTGTCCAAAAGGGATGATAAGGTGAATTAATTTGCTGGGGTTTAGAACCACCAAGTGTCCACTGATACTTGACTCAAGTATCACATATGATATTTCACAGAGAATTTTACAGTAGTCCAATAGGCCATGTGTGTCAGAAGCAAGACCAAACGGATGTCAGAAGTCCAGCAACTTGTCTAGCATCAGGTCTTGTTTCTCACACAAATGTTTCCGATGGCTGCTAAATGTCATTGCACTGAGCCTTCTTCTCCTTAAGTAATCTATAACTAAAAAGGGATCCCAGCTACCATTCTTCAGATTTCAGAACCAACCAAGCTGCCTGCTGGAGACAGCAGGACCTATCGTCCAAACCAGCCGCTGGTGCACGCGCCCCTGCAGAGCGAACAGCAGAGCTGCCACACTGACAGCGGGGAAACACAGCTTCATCTTCAAAGGAGGCGAACGCTGTACCTACGGGCCTCACAGCCCTGCCTGGGCCTCCTTTCACTCCCGAGGTATTTTTGTATTTGCTATTTCCTATTGACTCTGTCAAACATGGTGCTAAAAAAGAATATTGGGTGAGATATGGAAATCACTTTCCAAGGGAATTGCGCTTGCATCTGCCATTTACGCTTTCACAGTTTCTTCTGCATGCCCTCCTTCCATTACTGCGTGGTTTCATGATTTAACTCCATGGATGCTGAGAGCAAGTCACACTAGTATACAATTTTTGATTTGTAGTATTCATAAGAGAATAAGGTCCACAATTCTGTATCAAAAAATGAGTATTTTACTGAGGTCACATTTACTTTGGTATGTTCTTGCCTTTTAAATTAAAAAATAAAAAGAGCCTATTGAAAAAAAAAAAAAGAGCAGGTGCCAACATTCACACAAGCAAAGCTTTAGCAGCTGAATGAAATAATAATAATAAATCCAGAAGAAAACAAAGAAACAAAACACTGAAACCATCTGCTCCAGGGGGAGGTAGAGGAAGGAAATTCTATCTTGAACAATGTATGTAGGACCTGCACCATTCAATAAGATAACATGTAATTCCTGGATCCCTGGAGCTCCTTAGAAAGGCTTTATTGAGAAACCTTTCTCTATTGCTTTAAATGTCACAATCTTTTTTTTATATATAGAAAAGTGTTCTTCTTCTTTTCCATTGTCCTTAAACTCAAAAAGCAACAAAATTTTTTTTTAATGTTCACAAAAATCATGAGTAACCCAGCCTGCCATAATTCAGAATAAGTGTTTTTCTGGCGAAATAAAACCAATGTAAGTGTGTTGGCAATGTAAGGCACTGGATAATTGAAACAATATCAATCAGCGATATATCGATGCGATTATTATATACAGCTTCAGTCTGCTTTGATAGTGAAAGTTCCTGGTTTGGTATTAATAAAATAACATTAACTATCCCTGTCTGGGTATATTTCACAGTTCACATGCATTTACTGTGGAATCTGAGCACCTTATAATCATTTATAATTTATCTTCACTGTGAGACATAAAAACTCTGTTAGCCCCATTCCACATACACAGGACTGAGGTAGAATGAGATAAGTCGCTTTCCAGGTTCACGGGCAGGATTGCCACTTCTACATCTTTTCTCAGCAGCAATCGCAAGCCTTAGGCTAGTTCCATACTCGCTGGACCGTCCTTTCAAAGAGACTCCTGCTATCGAGATTATGAAATATACTACAAAATACACCGTCACAGCTTCTCAGAGGTCTTAAGTAAGACTGACTTAGTCTTCCAGCAAGGTAATAAAGTGCCCAGAGGCTGTGCAGTCCTGTTTCTTATTTCTTGGATACTTTTTATTTGAATTAGTTTTGTAATATTGTAATATTTTGGGGACCATAATAAAATGTCTGAATGAGTCATCTGTCCACTGATGTTTTTGAGGTATAGTTATACCTCAGTATTTTAGTGAACAGACATTGCAATAATGAAGAGTTTTAACAACGGTGCCTGGTTTCCTCTTTATGACTTCCGAGCTGCTTCTCGGTTCCCCACTTTCAACTGAGCTCTAGATGTAAAACTGCAGACGTATCTCAAACCGTCTTCGCACAGAACACCTTTGGGTTTTGACCTCAGGACTCCAGTTTTAGTTTAAACAGATGATGGGGAAAAATGTACATATGCATATGAAAAGGTTTTAACAGTAAATATACTTACAAAGGAGCTTTGAAGAAACAGAAAATTTGTGCCAAATGCTTGTGGAACAGAATTGTAGCCATTTAGGGATTTTAAAACCTGGAATTACAAGGAACTCTGCATTTTTGTCATTGCCATGGAGCAATAGAGACAAACCTTCAGGATGTAATCCTTTCCCTTTGCCCTCTCTGACAACTTACTCAGAATGATGGAGTGATCTGTCTTCTCCTTTCCAAAGTAATATTCATATCATAATCATATTCTGTTCTGCAAGATGATCTGCGAGCACTGCTTGTCAAATGGGCATATATTATTCAATAACAGTGGTAGTAGAATGGGTACCCCACCTTTCTCTCATTCTCAATTAGTCTTTACCTGCAAAGCTTTGACAGGAACAGGCATTATCCTACAGAAAAGTGTATTTCAATTAAATTAATCTCCAGATTTAGAGTGTTTGACAGATTCCCCCAAACAATTTCTGTTCAAATTAGACTTATATCCTTTTGTCCTGCAAAACTTTCAGCTTAGTCACCGAACTGAAAGTGTGCCTGTTGCCCTGCCTGCACTGTCTATTTGGAGATTTTAAGGACAAGAGGCATGTTAAGATCTCCTAGTGACCTGCTATAGAAAATATGTAGGAAAAATCTAACCATTTGCTCCTTGGTGAACCCAATATATTCGCTTTGACTAAAATATATTGATTAGCTAATGATACAACACTCCAGATTAACAACAAATATTTTAGTAGATATGGTTGAGAATATAGGAGAGGCCAACATAACTCTCCTCCAAAAGTTGCTAAAGTTGTCTGTAATGGACAAGTAGAATGACTGTATATAACTCAGGGAGTATAAATAGTCCTTCTGCTCTTATATAAATATTTTATGCTATTCATGCCGAATCAGTAAGGTATTATTAATTGCTTCTAGCAACACAGGTAAAGGCTGATCTACTAACAACATTAGAACTTAAATATTAATTCCTAGAAGCCACAAAATGTACTAATGTCAGAGCTGAAAATGGAAACGCTACAAAAGAGAAAAAAGATGTTTGCTTGTTTAGAAGCAAGGGCTGCATTGTGGTTTTAGGCACAGCCTTGAACAAAAGATGCCATATAAACCGTAGCAGCCCAGAAATAGCTTTGGGAGACATTGTGGCCTGAGGCAAGTTCTACGCTAAGAAGTTCTTCCAGCAGAGTTGGGTCATGAAGTGTGATTTGCGACCAAAGTAACTGTGCTCTTTGTGTAGATAGTCATAACGGCAAATACTGCGTTCTTGCTAGCAGAGTTTGCTGTGCCTTGTGGGAAGGCAAACTAAGCAGGGCCCTGGAATGACTCATATTTGTCTAAGCATGGTTTTAATTTGTATTAGCTTCTGTCACACCAGGAATGCCCTGTCAGCACAGGGTACAAATGTAGCCGCACCAAGGACTATTTATAATGCAGACCAGGCTTCAGAGATGGCTAATATGAATATTATCAATAGTATCAATAAAGAAGTGGACTAGTTTATGTTCTTTCATATCATCAACAAAAATAATGAAATACCCTCCAGTAACCTCACTTTTCAGGTCAGCCTCCTGGTACTACTTTTTCCCCCAGCCTTGTCAATATTTCTGGGTGAACTCAAGGGTTCCTCATATTTGGATATTCTAAGACTAGGTTTCGATGTCTGTTATTTGGTATCTATTGATTTTCCAGCTCTGTCTTTAGCAAAACATGAATGTAAGCTATGAATCAGTCAATTTCACAGAACATTTTCAAGACTGCTTGGAAATGGAGTTATAAACCTGGTAGGAGATGAAGCACACAGCCAAACTAATTCTCTTTGCTTTTCCAGTGACTTACGGTATGCAGATGTAGCTTGACAATTCAATAGCATTGTTTGCAACGGTTTAAAATAACAATAGAAAAATGAAACAATTGACAGAGAAGAATTATTAAACACAGTCATAACGCTCTGTAACTCTCCTATAACATCTGCCACAGAGATGAGTGCTAAATGCACATTTTTAGAAACAGTCTTATGCAGAATTAATTATATTGTACTTGAAACTGTTGAACAGCTGATGACATATCAATATGCTAATAGTATCACTAGGATTTCTGCATTTTAACAGAACAGAGGTCAATGTGCATATTTTATTTTAATGTAAGAAATAATTGTACATCTCATTAATATTACATGTTTCTGGATAAAACTATTTGCATCTCCAAAAAGTACCAGCATCACTTCACTTCTAGGCCAGATTTTGCTACCTATCCTCAAGACAAACAGGTTTACTCTGAAAACACTGATGACTAGATGAAAATTATGCCGTGAAGTGTCAAGGTACAAAAACCACGTATGAATTCAAAGGCGGTATGATATGGGCCACAGCTATTACATGTACACAAGCACAGTGGATCACCTGAAAAAATGGCTAGAAATAACACAGGAGTTCAAAAATACGGAAAGCTCACCCTGGGTGCATATATCTAATTTCAAACAAATATTTCGTTTCATATGAAATATGAAGTGCTATTAAAAACTGATGGAATTCTAATTTTTGTTAATATACAAATATCTTTGGAAACATACATGGTAAATATGTTTGTTATGTTAGATTAAGTCTTATTTTGTAGAGGAGGGGATATCTATTACTAATTATTGTTCATGTATACATACATACTGTGGGGCTAACCACAATTAGCACTGAGCCAGATCCCAGACACATGGATTTTATCACTTAAACTTCAGCAGTGTTCCATGAACATTATTCAGAATAAGGAGACATGCTTTATGGTGGCCTTAAAAGCATTCCAGAAGAAAAGACAAACATACATGTGCTTCATGGAGAGACTTGTGGAGCCTCTTCTGGGTTTTCTACAAATACATATCCCCGAGAGCTGCTGATCAAAGTTAATGATGGATTAACCATATGCTCTCCCAGCTACATTTACAAGTGAAAAATGACTGGCCCTTCATTCCCAGCTAGTTAAAATGAGGTATCAACTTGACATTCCAGCAAAGCAACCTCTAGAACAGCAACTAATATGAGATATATCAGAGTAGGAAAAAAGACAAGGAGCAAAAATTTGATCCCTGTCCAAAGCAAATAAGAGCAAACAACCTATTATGACAAGAGGGACATCTTACAGTGAAGTACAATTTTCTCATAATGTGTCTTTTTAAGCTAAAGCTATGACAAAACTGAAATGTTTATATGAAATCATGCAACTGTCACAAGCTGTTCATTTTGATGAAAAGAGCTTACAATGCCTTCGTTCAAATATTTTCTAAAGAGAGTATTTCCATTTTTCAACTTACACGTTTTTTGCACTATCAGATTTTCTATCAGATTGTAACAGGATTTTTAAAAATGCTTAAAAAGTTGTCAGTTTTAATTGCAACACTCTTTTGCCCTCTTTTTGTTGTACTCCCTTGATTTTTGTCTTAATGAAGCAATTAGTCCCTGCTGAGGTCAGTCATATTTGCTCACAAATAGTTTTCCAGTACGTTCACAGGCAGGTACAGAGAGAGGGTTATTGTCACATAAAGTGGTGTTGAAATAAAGAAATTTTTTCTCCCACTGGTGCCAGAGGAATAACTAGACACAATAAGCAAAGACCCTCCATGACCAGCAGCTTTTACAAAGCCACTTTTCAAGCTTCTTCATCAGAGGCAATTACACACTCTCTTAGCTTTCTTGTCCCATGTCATATCTGAGCATACCTCAAAAATCCTTGTATTATCAAAGTTTTCTAAATTAACTATATTATTTTTTAATCCCTCAATTTACTTGCAGATTATTTCATTCAAATCTGTTCTGTCACACTGAAACAAAAGATGCCGCAGCAAAGCAGCTTCTCAAAGATGAATGTAAAACCACCAGAACCATGTTGGATAAGGGAAATCAATGTTTGGAAGTTCTAACAAATGAATAGGTTGTGCTAAATTTATGTAATTTGTAATAATCCAGAAATCAATTATGATGCTCCATCATCACTAAGGTCTGTAGACTTTACAGGAGAGTAAGCAGGACAGCAGAGAAAATTAACAGCAAATTCTATGTAAGAAATATTGATAAAGTGGTTCCACTGGCTACATTTCAATATTGAAGTAATATGAAATATTTTAGTGTTGACTACAGAGACAGAGAAATGTTTGAATTGATTAGTTGGCAGTGTATGTTTCTTCTGCTTAGGTAATTCCTGATGAGATACCCACAGAATAACCACAAGTGATCCACCGACACTGTTCTTCCAGTCCAACAGAAGTGTCCATACAGTATTGTATTTGTTTAGCCAGACAGGGCAAACAGAAACAAAACTGTTACATTTCAAACTGTATACTTTCTCAATGACTAAAACTATTGTAAAATAAGTTTCATAACTGGTCATCTTTGGTGTGAAATATGAAGTTTAAGTACATTTAAATGTACTCCTCAAAATCATCCTTTGATTTGGCAGAAATGTATTATTTTCATAATTTCCATTATTTCTCTCATACTACAAGATAGCCTAATAACAAATACTAGTTTCTGTCAATGATACTGTACTGCGGAATATCAAATTCAGACCACACTCTTACCGCAGTGATGAGATCAATATAAAACCCAAGTAGCTTAGATATATGTACACAGATATCCCTATAAATAACTTCTAATTATAGCAGTGAATAATTTTATTTAGAGTTTTTTCTTAGATTAGCAGGATTCCAGCAAGTTCTGGTACTGCTGCAATTTAGGTAACTACTGATTGTCAGAAGCAAACAGCTAATACAAGTTATATTGGAAAAGAGAAATATATGTGTATTTTTTTCCCCTATTGCTGCTGGTTTTGCATGCATGTTTGCTTTCCTATGTCTCTGTTGTAATTTAAACTTCATCTGACAATGTTATTACTTGTACTTTATCATTCTAACCAATAGGCTAAGTGATAACAGCAAACACCTGTAATTTTTTTGTTTAGCTCAAAATTTTCAAGCACCAAGAGAGATTACAGAAAATAATTTTTTTGCTGAAGTAAAAGTTCATATAGTCTTGGGCAATGTTTTCAAGTAATTGCCTTCACACCGAAACATCTGTTGCCAGTAAACACAACTAATGTTAGCTCTGAAAAAGAGATCCGAGGCTTAGCTCTTCATATCTATCAAGGATTTTTTTTTCTCTCTCTCTCTTTTTTTTTTTTTTTTTTTTTTAAATAGGGGCTCCCCGTTAAATTTCCCCCTCTGC
>Ga0181612_111933_pt1 | contig 10149 bp, 4 predicted proteins | sample HoacroProtozoa21_FD_119630 | JGI IMG/M metagenome (GOLD analysis project Ga0181612, IMG submission 119630) | Hoatzin crop microbial communities from Cojedes, Venezuel. Combined Assembly of Gp0051906, Gp0051904, Gp0051908
GACCATGGTGAGGCACGTTGTTCCCCTGCAGCCCATGGAGGTCCACGGTGGAGCAGATCACAGAATCACAGAACTCCAAAATCACAGAATGGTCGGGGTTGGAATAGACCTCTGTCGATCACCCAGTCCAACTCCCCTGCCAGAGCAGGGTCACCTACAGTAGGCTGCACAGGACCGCGTCTAGGCGAGTCTTCAATATCTCCAGAGAGGGAGATCACTGTAAGCAGAGAGCTTTCTATACAACATAATGGATTTTGAAAATCTTACCTTCTGTATCCATTGTATAAGAGCCTTGGCATTTAATTTGGAGTTGTGAATTCCATTGATTTGCAAGAAACCTAAGAACTGAGTATTGTAGTAGAGGGTATAAGTCCTGTGAATTTGTCCTGATATTTCATGAACAGAAAGAGAAAGAAAGTGTACATGGTGAAATAATCCCAAGTTCAGAGTTATTTGCTTTGCCTGAGTAACTGTGCCAGGTATTAAATGAGCAGAAAGATTTCTCTCAAAAGTCCTGTAACATTTAGTAGCTATCTAGGGAAATTTACTGTATCCAAATTTTATCATTCTTCTTAAACAGTTTAAGAGTATAATATGCAATAAGGTGGTTCTAGAAAATCTATGTAAAGGTAATAATTTCTTGCTAGATTTTAATGGCCCATTGGTACTGGGTTTCCAGTATTACTTTAAGTACTTGAAGTTCTTTAATAATAATAAGGATTCCATTAAAATTTAGTAAGATGTTTGCTGCTTAATTGTGGAGACCACTGCTTGCAGTTTTGTAGTGGCTGCTTATCTATGTAAGGAGATACTATACTAGTGTGGTTCTTGCAAGGATTTTTGACTCAGGTGGTCTGCATTTTATTACTAATGCTTGTACAAAATAGAGCTATAATCTTGAATTAGTCATTAATTCTCTGCCTTATAGCTTGCCCAAGCAAAAGAGGTAAAGGAATTCTTCCAGAACACTATCTTCTGACTATTTTCTGACATTGTATACAAAAATACTACACACAAAAAAAACCCGCAGTATTTTTGTGAGGACTTTGTGTCTCAGTCCCTACTAGGTTCTATAGTTAGAGACATGTGACTTGCCCAAACCATGGTAGTTTAATTGACTTGACTGAAACACTTATAATCTGAATTCCCAGTAACTGGCTTTTAATCTCTCAGTACACACCAATTTTACAAAGCTATATTCATAGTTTTATTAATAATTTTATTATGCTCCAGAAATATGTGAAGCACTATAACTGCAGAGTTTATATAAATATGATGAAAAACATGAATTGTGCATTAATCATAGGATTGTTTATATTTTTATGTATAGTTTATGCTCAACCCATCATCAGCAAAGCCAGGCCTGATCTGCTCAAAACTCACTTTATTCCAACATTGGAGAAACTGAAGAAGAAAGCTATAAAGATTGTGATGGAAGAGGAGCAACTGAGAGCAGATAGTAAAGCTGACACCCAAGAAGCTGAGCTACTCATTCTCGATGAGTTTGCTGTTCTTTGTAGAGACCTTTATGCCTTCTATCCAATATTGATACGTTACGTAGACAACAACAGGTAAACAAAAACTAATAATTCAAGTCATATTTATTAATGTACTGGAGTCCATGATCAGATAATTAGAAAAAATACAATGCATTTAATGTGCTAAGAATCAGATCCTGAGCATTTTAAGATTCATAACTTACAGAATGATGCACCTTGAATTCACACCTTTTTCTCACATGCGTTTTGCTTATTTGGTTGTATTGTAACTGCACTATTATAATTGAGAATGCATATACTGATCAGGCTTGTTATATATGCTACTGCAGCCCAATGAAATTACAAATGAATATGCCTTTCAAAAACTGAAAAATGGCAAAAACCCTTAACTGTTAATAAAGGGGTGAAAACCTATTTCTCCTCAATTGAGGAATTCTATTTGTAGATAATACTACAAAGGTGTTAATCTTTTGTGTTGTTTTTTTAAGACGGAAAATAAAAAGAGTGTGGAAAACATTGTATTGCCTTTGGAATTACCAAAAGTTTTTCTCCTCAACCATTTACTGAAGGATTATTCTGTGCCTACGCTTTCCCTTTCCTTTGTCCCAGATCATGACCCCAAGATGCTCTTCAGAAGATTATCTGAAGTATCTATAGTATCTCAGCATCTGCAGTATCTTAATCATATCCTTAACACCATTTTTCTTCTTTACACAATCGTTGTCCACTTATATTTTTCAGTTGTTAGTACATATTGGGCTATTTAGGAGCATTTTCATTGCATGCATGATCATTTATGCTGTGAACCAATTTACACTAAGAATTATTTGCTTTTTCTAGATGAACTCAAGGCCTTACTATGTCAGACCTTGTTGGCAAGGAAACACTTCAAATTTTTAAAAAACACAAATTTAACTGGGCTGTGGAGAAATCCAACTGGGAAAGACAGAGTTAATGAGCATAAGTTACAACATAATAAATCCTTCCATGTCTGCTATCAGATGCCCGCTTTATGTATGGTCATATTAATGCATTTTAATTTAGAGACATTTAAGAGGGCTGCATCTGTTGGTTCATTTGCCCAAGTTTTCTGAGCATCCTTGTGCAGACAGACCCAGACTGAAGTGGTATTAGTTCCTGGATTACCAAAATAAACCAATTGAAGAAGTCAGTCCTTACAGCTCTACCCACTCATTCATTTCCCAGTACTCTTCCTCCTCTTCCCATTATAGTGTTCTTTTTTGGATCAACACAAAGTTTTGATAACGGTTTTGTTATGGGGTGGAAAAGAAAAGTGATAGGGCAATAGCTGTAGAAAGAGTTTTGCTTTTCAACCAGGTCTGTTTTCTAGTCTGGTTCGCAGATCAGGCACAAAAGCGTGTTGGCACCATGGGGAGGAGGAGCAGGCAGAAATAAGTAGCCAAGAATTAGGAGTTTTGCTGGAGATGAGTTAAACTGGTATGAAAAATGGTGTCTCTAACTATGGTCATGGAAAATTAAGTGATTCTCCTTAAGTTCCAAGTTTGACAATACAAATGTAACCTGATATATTAAATACAGTTTGTTACATTCAGTTTTCTTATTTTAAATGTCTTATTTTCAATTTCTCCTGTTTTTGTAATTAGATCCAATTGGCTAAAGAAACCAGATGCAGATTCTGATGAACTCTTTCGAATGGTAGCTGAAGTTTTTATCCTGTGGTGTAAATCACATGTAAGATAAGATGTATGCTTTTTCTTCCATTTCATTCTATCTTTAAATATAAATGTGGAACATGCAGATGAATTAAACTTTTGGTGATTTTTTTTTTTCATCTTCAGAATTTCAAAAGAGAAGAACAGAATTTTGTGATTCAAAATGAAATCAACAATTTGGCATTTTTAACTGGTGACACCAAGAGCAAGATGTCTAAAGTAAGTTAATAAAAGTTTGTGGATCAGTTAATTCTTCAGCATGTGTTTAGTATGTTGTAAGAAAGCTCTGAAAAGCTATTGCAGCTGCTGCGCTGGTAGAAGAAATAAAAAATAGTTTTGCTTCTTGATGATAGACATGACAACTACTATGCAAAATATAGGCTATGTACCTTAGAGTTACTTATTAAGTGTCTGCTAAGTAGTCAGAGACATAAGATTAAAATAAAGGTCTTCATTTGAAAAAGTTACACGTATAAGAGAATATGGGTTTTAACATATAATATGGGTTGTTGATCTTTCAGAAAAAAAAAAAGGTAAACTGTTTTATAAAAGTGAGTGAAGAAAAATTGGTTGCCTGGTCTTGTGAATGTCAGTCAGTTTTGTTCTGTCAACTTCGGTAAAGGAATGCTATCTATGTATATACATCTTTATTCATACATATGGCTTGCCACCAGTGCACTGTTTTTCTTGTTTCTTATTAATGACCACATTCATTTCTTTTTTGCTCATTTTCAATATGACAAGATGCCGACATCATGGCTGGAAAGTACATTTATTATCTGTATAATAGAGAGAATGCATGTTGTCAAGTTAAAAAATGCCATTTAGACATAGCTGAGGAAGATTGTCTTACTTAACTAAAGCCAGCTGAAATGTAGTTCTGAATTAGTGTTGGTAAATGTAGCAAAGTACCCTTTGTTTTATTTGTATTTGTTAATGTGTTTGGAGTAATCCTATTTTAAAAGTGTTCCAGAGAAGTGATGGGATTTATTGTTTTGTGTGTCACTATATTTTGATTGTCTGTAACCTAGCTGCTGTAAGTTCAACTTTAGACAATAGAGACTCAGATAAAAAGTGCCATTACATTTCTTAATTGTCTTAAAAAAAAGTTTGCTTCTTGTCTACTACATATTTTTAAATTCTGAAACTTGGTTAAGCTAAACCCTGATATTGGAAAGTTTAAAAGCAAAAATAACAGATTTTCTGCTTGTCATTAGTTCATGACTGGCACTGAACAGCAATTCAAACTGTGATGATGAGTAGTGGGAACAGTCCAGGTTATTTGATGATCAATTGCACAATAAAAGTCTAACACATAGCTCTGTACTTTTTATCCTGTGGCAATCCCTACACATATATTTAATACATGTACTTCGATGTTTATACGTTAGAATTGGCCTGAGGAGCCAAGAATTAGGTGTACTGTTTCTTTTAAAAGATGATATGTTAGAATCATGTGGTTCATACTTAATCTGAATTGTGTCTCAGTGCAACATTGATAATAGGATAATATGGTGTAAACTGCTAGTGTCATGTTTTAGTCAGTCAGGCATGGCAGGAATGATAAAATAAAGAACAGGTATCGCTCATACTGCTCCGATTTGGATAAAATCACAAGAATATAAAATCAAGTATCCATACGACCCAAATTTGAAAAAGTTTGGGTTTGAGATTAAATTTTCAAATGCCTGTTCTGTATATTTAAATGTATAGATATATTATGTATAAATACTTGTGTAAATATATTTGTACATAACAGGGATGTAGATGCATATGTAAATGTATTTTTCTTCATATGGGTATACAGTACAGGGATATTATACATTTTTTATACTCATATAGTTTTTTGTAAGCATATTAATATCAAATCATAGCATTCAAAGACACTGTGCATGTTTATTGCTAATATAGGAAGAAATTAAAGATTGTATTGTTTGTGACGGAATGTTTTATTAATATGGTACTATATCTGCAGGAGTGATTGCAGAACAGCTGATCATTTACATAAGCATTTGTTTCATTATGACTTACATACCATGATACAATACATAAGGCATCTTTTGGAAGTGTTGTATTGGTTTTCTATATATGATTTCTAAGCATGAAATTGATAGCATTTCATAATATAGAATGTAAATGCTCTAAAACCAGTGCATTTATTAAAACATATATTTAGATCTGAATCAATTTTTTGTGAAGACTGCATAGTTTAGAATAAACAAGAAATTCTCTAAGTAACTGAACTTCAGGGTTTCTTACAAGGTTTCATCCTTACTTATATTCTAAGAGAATAATCAATAGAGGACATTACATTAGATAACACTATTTTTATAATTCCTTGCTTTAATATTAACTTCAGCTCAGGAAGTAGTATGCTAACAGAATAATTAGCACTTTCCTCTTTATCACCAGTTCCTCTTTATTCACGTTTTTTTTACTGGAAGCAATCATATCCAGTATTTATCAAGCATGAGAATGTATAGATAACTGTGAATATGAACGTTGGCTATTAACAGTTCGTCCAAGACAGAACAGGTTGGGGTCTCTTAAAGGAGTAACACCCCATGCTGATCTTGAACTGCTGTAGACAGCTGTCTGTCTTGCAACAGAGACTTAGTACTTTCCTAAAATACAAGATACTGTGATAGTACTGGTGCATAAGGTGTGATATATCATGTATGGAAGGTTCTATATCTTTACATGCCATATGCAGAAAAAAAATATACAGAGGGTGAGGATTAAGATTATTTATGAGTAGCTAATAGCAGTGGTAAAAAATGGTTCATCATTACAATCAATAAATTGATTAAGTACCCATTGTATTTTAATTATACAATAATAACTTTGTTAATATTTTCTCAAATAAATGTATTAACAGCTGAGCAAGTTTTTTAATTTTTCTTTTCTAAAAAAATGGCAGCAGATTGCTCGGAGGGGAATGGTAAGTTAGAGAACTTTCAGTCTGAGAGAGACTGGTAACTTAGATTGCACTGAAATAACAGATTTGTGATAGAAGTGTTGAAAGTGACAATTTAAACACATTCAACTCCACTAATCTGTTATTTTTGAACCCTTCATAGCTTTGTTGATAAAATAGCATTTTGATTAAGAAATAATGATGTCCTATTGTGTTTTGCAGTTTATTGGTATGAGACTAAATGTATACATTCATATGTACAGAGTAAATTTATAATACGTATGTGGGCAATTTTTCTGTGTAAATTTTGGAATCTAAATGAATGTGTGGCTGTATATATAACCTCAACTGATAAATGCATACATATTTTACTGAAGTTCTATTTGACTGGCCCTTGCTATTACTTTTTTTATCTACCTTTAAAAAGCATTTAGATAGACCTGTTATAGAAGTTTGAGGCAGTCATTAAACCCAAGTTTGTATCACAAAACTTCATTGTGGTTTATGCCTATTTGTAATATGTAATACATATTATCTGCAAATTTGCAATAATTAGAGAATTTCATGTTAGTATTTTCTGCAAGAATTTTAGATCTCTTCTTTGAGACTACTTCAATTGCACAGAATACGCTTCCTTTAGATATATAATGGTAAATCATGAGTGGATTACTTTTATGGTCTTCTCTAATAAAAGAAATATAATTAACATCTTGTCTTTACTTACCTTCAGTGTATATCTGCCGAGCCATGCCTGTGCAGCATCTACATATTTCACAAAACTGAAATTTTCTATTAAAATGTTATTTTTCTGAGCAACACATTAAAGATTCTAAGATGCTTAACACTTAATTTAATGACTAGTCTTTCAGTTTTTCTTGGTTCGTACCTGGTTTTCTTCACTATGTGATAAAAATACATTAGGACATAAAAAGAGATATTAATAGTAGTTCAGATTCAACATTTCAAGGCTAGTTCAAGTATCACAAGAACACAAAGTTACTGTTGGAGCTATCGCAGAAGGGGCGGCTAGGTGTGTTTATGGCTTTTTTCTGTTTGTTTTTAATCAGCAGTTTTCTATAGTATTTTCCCATGCTCGATCAAGGATTATTTTGAGTAACAGTTGAATTTTTTTGCAGTTTTACCGTAACTACATGGTTTTGTTGTTATCTTCTTAAGATTGCCTGACACAATGATAACATAGTATTGACTATGGAATACATGTTTACTTAAGGGCATTTATGGTATTAACATAATAAACAGGAAAAACTATGTATATATGAGAATTACAGTTGAGTTTGTAATAGTGTTCTCAAAATGGGTACCGCTGAGAGATATGAGCTTAAGTCAAGTTTTCTCTCAGGCTGTCTTCAAAATGGTAATGAGCTATGCAATGGGAAAATACATCTATAAATGAAATGCTGCATCTTCACAGTGATGCTTAATTTCCATTTCTAAACATAATTTTTCTCAATAATATTTTGGTGGGGTAAAGAGGTAGAAAGAGCAATTTTAGAGAAAATGTGAATAATTTTCGTTATTGGGCTACCCAGAGTTCCAGACACCTCCCTCCTTTTAACAATATTGGGAAAAGATGCAGTAATTAGTATATTGATGTGCTTACTTACTCGATGTACTTCCTTATGTGGTGAAACAACAAATGGTAGTGCTAAATAGTGACAGATAAATTCAGAAGTTCAATCATTTAATAAGGATTAAGCTGAATAAAAATTGTTTCACTAAGATTTCATTTGACTACACACTTAGTCTGTTGCTTTAGCTACAACCTTATAATATTTTTGTTGTCCTGATAAAGTAAGTTTATTACTAATTTATAAAATTATCATCTTTTCATCTCTTTTGCTTATGTTTTTTTTCCCTTTATTTTTCTTTCATACAGGCCATGCAAGTAAAGGTACAGGTCAAAGTGCATGATGTGTCTTTGTTTTAGATTGAGATGATCAGGCCTCAAGCATTCTGTCCATTGATCATAGCAGTGGCGTCACAAAGTGAAGGCCCAGGTTCCACCTGCTGTAAATTTTCTCCAAGTTAAAGTGGCAGTATTTGACCAGAGCAGCTGAAATTCCCTTTCGTACTCCTACATTGCTAAATGTGAAAATGTAGTAACATTACCTTTTGTAATTATTTTAGATGTACATTCCGCCTCTGCTGTCTTTCTGCAGTTTGATTTTTTTGCTAATACATTGAAGAAGACATTGTAAAAGCAATGCTGAAGTAGAGTCATCAGAAACATTTATTTGGCTTGTGATATTCAAGAAAAATATGTGGGAGAAATGTGCTATAACCTATACCTTGTCTGCAGATGAATAAAAGATTGTATTAGAACCAGTAAGTTCAAATAAGATACAGAGTTCAAATCCTACCTTTTTCCAAAATTAAAATGATCTTTACTAAAGATGTGAGGTGTGACAAAGGTTTTGAATAATCCTTGTTTCTTTTATGTATTTAATGTATTCAGAGCTTTCTTTGTCTCCAGTGAAACATAGTTCACTTTCCTTTGCATCATTCATACTACCTTTTTATTGATATGAATTTCTAATACGGATGAGTCTTTTTCAACCTATGGTGTGTTCTTCACTAGTGAAGCAGAATGACCAGCAAAATGGAGCATAAAACCCTTTCATCTTTCCTGTCACCCTGTGTGTTGAGAAGCACACATGAAGCTGTGAAGAGTTTTTAATCATTTAAATTTGAGGCATAAGTTAAAAAGTGAGCAGTTGTGTTAAACTAATAAACCTGATTTCACGCTTAGCTATTGTCAAACTTCCCCAGGTATACAGAATAGGATTTAATGAATGCTGTCATGATAATCTTGGAGAATTGAAGATTCAAGTAGAGATGGAAATACTAAAAATATTAATTCCATCAATTTAACCAGTTTTAGCTATTTTTTTTTAGTATGAATAAATTCTTTTTTCTTTTTGATTGTATATATGAATCTACTGGGGAACCTGTAATTCTTTTTCTGTATATATTTGTTGAAGAAATGTCCTTTTAGCACAGTTAATTATTTAGGGAAAATATATCCAATTTAATGCTCTTGTGAAATGAAGGTATTGTGTTTATTCACATAGGTGCATATTAGAATTGAAAGAGAGATAATTTTGTTGTCATTTAAGTTTCTGTCCGTGACTCCACTTATACATTTATCAGCAGGAGCTGGGAATTCACACAAAGCAGAATCTGATGGCAAAGGCAGAATGGATCTTCTTTTCACGTTTTAAAAATGTTCAGTTTTTAAGGTTCACCTTAAAACTGTTGAAAGACCTTAAACTAGGTTTTTCATACCTAGTTATTAATCTCAAATGAAAACAAAGAAAATTGGATGTGTAAAATGTCCTCAAGCATAAAGATGCAGAAAAGTAAACCGGTATCCGTCCTTCTTTTCCTTTTTTTTTTAATATATCTAGTATATATTTTGTTATTCCTTATTTAAGATGCACAGTGACGCCACTGGAATACAGTGATACATTGTGGGATTTGTTTGTATGCTGTCAATGTAGAGTACAAATAATGTCATTATTATAGCCATTACATCACTGCTATTTCTAAGGCACTTCCAAAAGCAAAGCTTTGAGGCAAAGTACTCTCTTGCAATTGTTAGTTCCTTAAGAAACGAAGCCACATCCATTGTGTGTTCCCTCTGACCTGCAAAATGCTCAACACCAGCTATGTACACGGACATTCACCATCTAGAAGACAGAATTTGTCAAAATTTACCACTGAGTAGAATATGCATGGCTGCCTTTTTTTCTTCCAGTGATTACTGTGATAATAGTGTGGTAATAATTGGTAGATAACGAATTGCAGTGGATTCTGCTATATCCTTATGTGGAACTACACAATGTATTATAAAAACAGTAGTCAGTAAAACTTGATTGACAGAGGCAAAAGCATGTGGAGGGCTAAATGCAAGCATTTGCTGTTTTGTGGTGTTGTATAAGCCTAGAGGCCTAGTCCTGAAATCTTATCTTAGGCAAAACTCCCCTTGAGTGTAGCAGGAGTTTAATCTAGGTACAGA
>Ga0181612_115461_pt1 | contig 10149 bp, 3 predicted proteins | sample HoacroProtozoa21_FD_119630 | JGI IMG/M metagenome (GOLD analysis project Ga0181612, IMG submission 119630) | Hoatzin crop microbial communities from Cojedes, Venezuel. Combined Assembly of Gp0051906, Gp0051904, Gp0051908
CACGGCCCCTCCGCGGCGGGCGGGGGGATGGAGGCGGCGGCCCGGGAAGGCGCGCCGTGACCTTGGGCAGCGCTGAGGGATCCCGGCGCTGACGGGCATCGCCCTGCTCGGCTGCGGAGGGGACGCGCCCGCCGCCCGCCGGGGTTACAGCGGCCGCCCGAAGCGTCGGCTTGGGGACCGGAGTGAGGTTCCCTTCATGTAACGACGTGTCTGATAACCGCCCGCTGCGGTCCGTCCGCTTCGTTTTTATTTTTGCTAGAAGTACGTAGGGAATTCTAGGATCTTGGAAAACTGCTACCTGAAAAAGGCACCTCTTATTTTAACAACTTGTAGTAAATTAAGAGAGTTATTATGAAAGAATTATCATTTTCATAGGGAGGAAAATGTCCATACGCAGTCGTTTTTCTATCCCTAGGTTTTTCGCATCAATTAAAAATAAAATAATTAGCTGGAGAGCACTGTTAATAAAAGAAAGGTGAACGTGTTTAGAACCTAGGTGCCTGGCAGAACGTAATTCTGGAGGTTACGTGGTGCAGCCAGCATAAGGTAAACGAAGCGTTCGCGCTGGAACTGACTCATCTTTGTGCCCGCTGGCATCTCTGCGGGACTGGAGCCATCGGCATTTCTACCAGATCACCGCCGCTGCGAAGCTGTCTGCCCTGAGTTTTTATCAAGATAAAAACTTCTGGGACTTGGCGGCTTTCCGTGTTGTTCAGAGCTTAGGAAGATGGTGGCCCCCGGCTTAAGATCTTAACGAGCGCTGGTATGATGCTTTTGCAAAGGGAAGTCATGCTCCTGGTAGCAGTCCTCCGTCTGCTCCGCCTGCACAACAGCTGAGAAACTGTGTGTTGTACGCGGATGTTTCTATGCAAAATTAGATTCCGCGCTAAACTGGTGGGGTAGTTGGTGATAAACTATCTAAGCTGCACAGAAGCAACGTTTTTGTTGTTAAAGATTCTTTTGTAGCTTACAGCACTGTGCACGTATCCCATAAAAGAGGTTTTGAAATATTTCTTTCGGTTTTTATCTTCCATCTAGCACAGCAAGTATATTAAAACCTGACTGAACCGTGCATGCTCTCTTTAAGCCTATTTCTTGCAAAGCACAGGGTAGTGTTGCCTTAGCTAACTTTGAGCGAAGGCTGGAAGTCGTATAGTCTACCTGTGTCTATCTAAAAGCAGAGGTGAAAGCGGTATGATAATGAGATATCCTCTCTCTGCCTTCTACTTGTCCTCATCTAACTCATGCTGTTTGCATGTTACATGTCTCCAATACTGTAAAGAGCTAATGCGCAACTGCAATCAAACACTAAGCATGTAATATGCTTTTTTTTTTGTAGCATGGGAAATACAGATATAAAGTGCTTGCTCTCTGAAGTAAGCACAACCTTAGAATAGCTTCCCACCCCTTTTAACAAGGAAATAACCAGAGATGTATTAAAGCATGTGCTAGTGCTGTTATTACTGTACAGCTCTGTCTCTAGTTTACTTCAGACTTGCCCATTGAGGAAAGGCTTTTGCAAGAATGTGGCAGAACCTTCAATGTTGTGGGAGCTGAGGCGGCGCGTAGCGTACGTGGCTTCTGGAAGGCCATGGGAATTAAATTGGTGTCTTACGCTTTTGGTCCTGTGTGGAAAATAATTACTGAAACAGTAGAATAGCTTCAAGATATGCAGATTCTTAGGAAACAAAGAAGAGTACTTTTATTTATTAAGTTAATAATTAAAATTGTGTTTGTAAAGAGAAGAATGTTTAGATCGGTTGATTGGTGTATTTTTAATTAAAAAGTTGTTAAGTCTTTACTTTGAAGACTTAATAAAATAACTGCCAATAACAGACTATTTCTAATTTGCCACTCCCTTTCTGTCTAGCTAAACAGGTAGTGTGTGCTTCTTCGGTGACCTGGCTTCAGAAAGGGCTCCTAAATAATTAAGCAGCAAACAGTATAAGCCAAATCTTTGCAGTCTGTAAGCACATTTAGACGCTGAAGAGTTATGAGAGGAACCTAAGTGGATGTTGCAGAGAAAGAACTGAGAAATCCGGGAAAATGGCCAGGGGTGAAAGCAGCCTGTTGCGCAGTAGCTGACCTGACTGCGTGGCAATTCCTTTTATAAAAAGTTTTCTTCTAACAGTGGTAGAATGGGCTATGTCTGGGGCATACAAGGACCACGCTTTTTCTCCATGTTCACACGCTGCCAGCTTTAACCAGCCTTACATCTACCCAAACAGAAATTTGTCGAGGCGAAGCCCGCTGTGCTGCTCAGCAGGTAGGAAGGGATGGGAGCGGCTGCTGTTGTACCTTAGCTGCTCCTTCAGCCTTTGGCTGGTCTTAGTGTTGTTAATTGGCTAGGCAGTGCGTATCTCACCTCTTTTGATAAAGGATAATGAGGAATGAGTTCTGCTGTGTGTGGGATCAAAATAATGCTTGTCGGTTATACTGTGGCTTTGTATAAACTGAAATTAGAAATCTGCATCACTGCAGAGCCATCTGTGCCTTCTTTTTTTTTATCCTTCTGTAGACTTTCTAGGAGAAGATGGACTTTTTAAAAATCTTCTGTTAGAAAAGCTGTGATGAAGAGTAAAATTCTGTAGATTGGTTGGAGTGTATCTGTTTTGGTCTCGTTTTTGCCAATCCCATAGCTCTTAAAGCATCAAAAGCAACTTTATTTTTGAAGAGACTGTTCTGACAACAGTTCAACTGTTTCATTTTGGTGTTCTCCCATCTGTCCTCCTTAATTAGAAGTTACAGCGGCCCTGAAACTGAAGGACAGCTTTTGAATTCCTTCGTCCAGTATTTTGGTGACAGCCTTGGGAGGAAGATTAAAAGAATGCCTTTAATTGAAGAAACTGTTCTGCCTGGGGACTCCCTCCTTACTCTGCCTGTAGTTATAATAGGTGAGTTTTTTCACTTTTTTAAGATTCTCTGTCACTGCCCTTGCCTTTATAGACCTGCTGCATGAAGTAATTTATCATTAAATAACTAATGCTTAGCATCCTTACAGTGAAGACGTTTATTAGGGTAATACAGTTGTTAAGATTAACAACAGTACCATAAAATTATATTAAGGGACTTGCTATTGGAGTATATTTGAATTCGAGTTGTGCTTTGACAAAATGAGCTGCATTATTTAGCAGCAGATATGTGAGTCTTAAGGGAAGAACTGTTTTGATTCTAATGTTGATCACATAGGGTTTGATTAATGTGAGATGTCTGCTTGAGGTTGCATGGAGGTTGTTGATGGTGCACCAGGAGAAATTTGTGGTGTCACATGGGAGAGTGAAAAGCATTGTATGCTGTGTGTTGGGTATATGCTAACCTCTCTCATTAATTATCTTTTTGTTTGTTGCGTCCATCACTAACGTCTGGATGTTGTCCCATCTTCTCCAAAATGAATCCAAGTCAATTCAGCCAGTTGAAAACAATAAATTATAGTCTTGATTAAATAATTAAAGCCTTGTACTTGTAAAATATTGCTGGATGACAGGATAGCAGAGGGAGCAGGCTCTTTAGGTACACAGCTTAATTGAGAGTGCCAGGATGATTTGTATTGGGCCGAGGTTTTTCAGCAACAGCTGGGCACCAGCTCCTTACTGCCATGACTTGATGAGAGGATAAAGAAAAGATCTGGAGTAAGGGAGGTTTTCAATAATCTAGTCCAAAGCAGTTGGGACTGCAGCGAACCAACAGCCTTAACTGTACCTGCAACCAAGCACAGATTCCAGAGAATGATGTTTCAATGTAATTTTCTCACAGTAAATCTCCACAACTTTGAAAGGCTGGTGTTTGTACAGTGCCTGTTCTCAACGCTCTCTTCATGATAGCTTAAAATAGTGCTCGTGTAATAGACTTACGTGGATGTGACAGACATGAATCACTTGCTGAATTCTGCATCATAGTTGAAGAGCAACAGTTCCCTGGCGTTTTGTCAACCTTGGTATAGGTTTGCCATATGGTTAATGACTCAGTTTTCACCGTTTAGTTTTGCAAATATACATTATGCAAATACCTGTGCTCAGTACTTATTTTGTCTAGATTGCCTTTCTGTGTGCTGACACCAAACAGCTGCCTTGACTATTTCTCCTTGAAAAATGCACTGCCCAAATGCTTTTTCACAGATACATTTGAGACGCTCCACAAGCTGATCTTCCCCTTTGGCAGCCTATTACAAGTAATTCACTGGCTGTCTGAACAGCCTTAAAAGGGATTTATAATGATTTGACAATGTAGTAGAAGAATACAAAAATAGTTGTCACTCCCCCCCCCATATACACACATACTGTCTTGTCGTCTTCTCCGTGCAACTGCTGTATAGCTGGAGTTAAACATACTTTTAGCTTCCTAGCACCACCGTCTTCTCATTGCAGTATTTTATTAATCAGAAAGAAAAAGATGGCACAGGTGTAATAAGCAGTTGACTTAATGATGGAGCAGTAACTTATGTTCCCCTTTCTTTCCCTTGGACTCAGTCTGCTCAAAGAATAGGAACTGGGTTTGGGTCGGTGCTCTGGATGGTCCCAGGGGGGCGGCTAGGGATCTCAGGGACAGTAATTCATCTTAACATAATCCCATCCTCGGTAATTTCCTTGGTCCTTGCCAACCTTTGTTTTGGCAACTTTTGTTATCCATTTGGTTCTTTTTAGTCTTAGACAGTAGGAATAATCTTTAGCATGACATCCTTGGATACGACACCCATTTTTCTCTTTCCATTGTGGATTAGCTTCCTTTATACGCCAGCAGGAAAAAAAATCTAGCTATGCACTTGTAAAAAGAAACAAAGTTCTTTACTGTGCACAAGTTATAATTCTAAAAATAGTTAAGAGTTTACTCAGTCATGGGAATGCTTGTGAACTATAGGTATGATTAGGGTGTTTTCACAACTTCATATGATTTTGTTATGAATGGTTTCAGTGTATTGGTAAGGTTCTCTCTCACATCCATCTCATGTGGCAAGTGGGTGACAGGAGAGGCTTGCGTCTGTTGTAAGCTTTAAATTCCTGGACTGAAGCCTGCCCGGCTACCTCATACTCATCTGTTTGCGGATGGGAGAACAGTGTGAGAGTAAGGAACAGCGTTTTCACTGTCTGAAAGATTCTTCACGGTCTTTTTTTTAAATGGCAAAATAGGAATTGAAATGGTTTGGGAAATAATATAGGCAGGGTCACCAATATTTAAACCTTTTCTTACAGGCTTTTGATTGAAATGTCTTGAAGATCCCGGTGATGGAAATCCACAGCTTTCCTTGACAGTATTCTTCCAGTGCTTTATGATCTGCACAGTACACTGGCACTCTAATGCTTTTATTTTTGCCTCCATATTCAGGTGCAAAAACAAGATTGTTTGGTAGGAGCCATTTACAGTCTGACTTATTTGGGTTCTAGGCCTTTGGAGAAAACATGCTTATGGAAGATTTCTTATAAATTAGTGATCTTAGCCTTTGAATAACTCATCTGTCATGAGCTTACACGATTTTCTTGTAGCCTATGGCTATGACTGGTCTATGCGCACAGCACTATGATAAAGCATGGGATATACTGCTGCTGGGGACCAGAGCGATGGGTGTAGCCTGGTGGAGGAGCAAAGAGAAATCTGATGTATGGAGAGACCAGGAGTTAACAGGGTCTCGGCAAACTAATGGGAGATTTTAGGGACTGGGAAGTCAGAAGAGGGAGAAGAGACAGGCACTGGAGAAGTGGCATTGTTAACAGGTGATGGAAATAGTCTATGCAAAGGCGGTGGGGAACAGGAAACAACGGGTGAACTCTTGAGGTCAAGAGTTGAAACGGTAGGAAGCAAGAGCTGAGATTCTGACAACGAGTGCTATATAAAAACATGAAAAAATTAGTAACTTTAGCGCAGAATTTGAATAGTGTGTGATAAATACCATGTGTGCCACCCTAGATGGAAAACAAAGACAAAATACTGAATAGTGCCTCATTAGGAGAACACTGTGCCTTTCATTCAGTTAATGAGGAAGAGGAGCTGTAGAAATAACAGTACGTAGTCACATGTTTCCGTTCTGTGTCATAGCACGTACTTCCCTGACTTTAGCTTCCCCTAGCTTTCGATATCTGACTTTGCAACATGAACATTACTTCTGTACTTGCATGTTATAAATACAGTCCCCTGCTTAATACTGGTCAAATAAATAGAAATAATGACCTTATGGTAATGTTTTGGTCCCGTCCATTTCAGATCTTTTAGTAACATTTTGAAAATAAGTTAGTCTATTAAAATTGCAATAATGCATGTATATGAATGATAAAATGCTACAAAAAGGATATAGAAAGATGTTTGAATTGATATTGCTGCTGAACCATGAACATGGTCTTACATGAGTTTCTTGTCCTTTACCACTTATCTACTGTACCTGTCTTCAGTCGGCTTTTACATTGCTGTTGTGCTGTGTCTGCAACTTCTCATCTGACTTGCAGTCTTCAGCTTTATGCTTCTCTCTTTCTTCGTTTTATTTTATGGGCAGACCTGAAGAGCATATGCTCTAGATTGTCTTCCTGTTCTGTGTTTTACTGTACATAGTATAAATGGGAATGCAAAGTTGTAAGATGGCAATAGTACTCGGATATCACTGTGATTGACAGGCAGATCACATCTTACCCATCAGACCATTTTCACACAAGAATAGTGAATTTGACATACTAAATTATGCAACTCCTTTATATGCAGTTTGTTTCATGATGTAAACAGTCATACATATGTTTATTGCTACCTGAAAAAGATTTTGCTCAGTTTATTTGGAGGAAGTTCCTATGGTAGGCTTTATTTTACTGTGACATTTATAAGCTGCTTTGAATCAGGACCATATCGCATTATACTACTTTAGTATGATTTTGTTGCTGATTACTCAGTGATTTACAAACTTCAGATTATTGACATTTTTACTAAAGCAGTAACTTCTTTCTTTAATAGGAAATGGACCTTCGGGAATTTGTCTTTCTTACCTGCTCTCTGGATACAGGCCATATTTGTCTCCTGAAGCTATACACCCAAACCCCATTCTACATACGAAATTAGAAGAAGCTCGACATCTTTCCATTGTTGATCAAGTAAGCTTTGGTTGCCATCTTGTCTCACTCTTTTCCTACTGCGTGCTGGAACAGTAGGCTTTCTTTAATGATCCTGTTTAAAATGCTTTTGCAACTTTTGTAAGCACTGCCATAGACACAAAAAGGCTGCATATTCTCACCCTACAAAGAATTAGACCAAGGTAAAGCTCAGTAACTATGTGGACTCAAACAGCTATCCTTATCTCTTGGCCTCTGTTTTTCCTACCTGTATAAAGAGGTGTGCATATATATATATAAAGAGCGCTATATACTTTCTTCAGTGGCTTATAACAAGTTGTATGTAGGGCACTTCAGATGAAAAGCAAAGCATTTTAAGAACTACTTATCCAAAAAAATTCTGCAGATTGCATTGTGAAGAACCAGCCTACTTACCTAATCGCATTTCTAATACATTAAGAAGTTATTTTCTTATTCTGTTAATTTAAATAGAATCAAGTCATGACCATTAGATCCAGTCCTGGGGCATGTGGTGGTTTTTCTGCATCTTGAGGGCTTTTTGTTTGTGGTGGTTTTTGATTTTGCAGTCTGCCCTTCGTCGTGTTGTTACTACTTGCCAAAAGTGTCTAAAGCACCATGTGGTCAGTGAGTAGCTGATGCAGGAATTCCAGCTTTCATGTTCTAGGATGTTTGGGCTCTATCATCAAAGAACACGTGCTGCTAACATACTTCAAGTACACATACTTGAAGTTAAAATAGTACAGTTCTCACTGAGACTTCATTTTTAGTAACATTAGGGACATGTATCTTCTATAAACACAACCCATTTTTCTTTCTGAACAGTATCCTTCAGTGTTTTTGTCCGATTTTTCTGTCTGATTTGATTAGTTAAGTATTCTCCATTATTTTTCTCCCCACTTGTCCATTTGTTTGCCGTGTTATCATTGTTTTCTGCTCACCTCGCTACATTCCCGATGAATTACTCACAATGCTATTGCTAACCGTATGCCTGTGTAATTTATTTGAAATACAAACATGCATATGTGTTTGTAGTGGGGAAGGAGGGGTTGTTTGGCTTTTGTTCTTTTGTTTTGTGTTGTTTTACTGCTGTGCTGTTTTCATATAATGTTGACCTTAAGTCTCAAGGTTTACTTTTTTGGCATGAGAGTAAGTTGCCTAAGCTTTTGGCTACAGATGTTTCATGTACCTCATTCTCCTCCGACCACCTGATATTTTCCCAGTTTAGGAAGCTAAACTGTCTTGTCTTTGTCAGCAAAAATTGGCCTTCCCAATTCTTCTTTCAAACCTCTCTATTCTCTCTTCAAATATTTGCCACTGCATCGTGAAATTTTTAGAACGTGGCTGGTTAATAGATGCTGAAGTGTGAACATTTTACAAAGTTCTAGAAATTGTTCTCAACACTAACTGCTTTGTGAAATAAGTCTAGTTTTAATTAATTTTTTTAAAATAATACTTGTAACACCTCCATTATTTCAAAATATATTAATGTTGGAACTACCTGAGAGCTGTCAAAGGAGCTTTTTCTGTGTGGTCTTTAAAACTTAATGGTTTTAGCTTCCAATTTTGCTTTATCAAAATGGGGCTTCTTGAAATACTAGCAATTCTTTGTTAAAAGCAGTCTGCTATATATGTATATAAATGTTATTAAGTTGCTCTGATGTCTGAAAATTTGTCCCTATATTTCTTTTTCTGCAATGAATTTCAAATATGGACCTACCCTGGTATTACTGTGTTATTAACATGTAATTTTTAAATGAGTGAAATGTATTATGCAGAGTTATAGAAGAACTGAATCATGGCAGTTTTTTTGGAAAAGTGTTTCAATTGAATCTCTACATTAAATACTTACATCTACTTAAAATGCAACTTGAAGTAACTGTTTTGTGTTAAAATTCAACTTCTGTACATCAGAATAGCATGATGAACAGTGAAACTTGTATGAACGTATCGCTTTTATTCCATACTTTAGGATCTGGAGTACCTGTCTGAAGGCCTTGAAGGACGCTCTTCAAACCCGGTTGCAGTGCTTTTTGATACATTGCTTCATCCTGAGGCTGACTTTGGGTATGACTACCCGCCAGTTTTGCACTGGAAGCTAGAACAACATAATTATATCCCCCATATAGTGCTTGGTAAAGGACCACCTGGTGGGGCTTGGCATGTGAGTAAAAATTTCATATCACTTATAGGGTAACTTGATAATTTTGTGGTTTGGGGTTTTTTTTTTTTTTGCTGTCTAAGGCTGTTTTAGATAGTAATGGCAATTGCAGTTTCAGCTGCTCAATTACCAAAGCCCAAATATGTTGGGAAGATGAGAAAGGAAGGAAAAAGTTGTCCTTCATTTGGGGATTTGTGACCATGACTGCTGTCTTATATATTTTTTATTAGTTTAAATTTAATTAATTATAATGAATAAGATTTTGTATGACCTTTTTCTCTTGTCTGCATTGTGCTTTTATACAAAATCTTAATGTGTTCATGTGCTGCCAGTTTCACTTTTTTTTCCTTCTTGTTTGTATTTGAAGTGACTTGCTTTTAATTTCCCTTTCACTTGTTCTCTCTTCGCCTTCTGCCTTATTAGATAATGTGGTTGCACATTAAAATAGTATCTGACTGTAACACGAAAATAGTTCATCAACACTTCCTGTAATGTCCTGGTATGTTGTTACGTTCTGGTATTTTATTGCTCTAAATGAGTACAATGAGAAGAACTTCACTGTGTTTTACATAAATGTATCCATTTGAAATATATCTGGTCACACATCTTGTTTTTTTCTCCATAGTCCATGGAAGGCTCTATGCTAACAATCAGTTTTGGAGACTGGATGGAGTTGCCGGGCCTCACCTTTAAGGAGTGGGCAGCTAGCAAACGCAGGTAGAGATATTGCGTAATGTATTTGGGAAACCTAGTTGCTGTAAGAATCCAGATACCATTATTTTAATAGCTGGAAAACATTCAAACTTCATTGCTCACAGGAGGAATTTTTGGCTTGTTTACTAAATTGCCTGATGGCACTGGACATTATTCTGCTGTGTGCACTCTTATGGGGAAAAAATGGACAATGGTCAGCCAGAGTAATTGCTTTGAGTGCATCGAAAGCACACGTAC
>Ga0181612_139221_pt1 | contig 10149 bp, 6 predicted proteins | sample HoacroProtozoa21_FD_119630 | JGI IMG/M metagenome (GOLD analysis project Ga0181612, IMG submission 119630) | Hoatzin crop microbial communities from Cojedes, Venezuel. Combined Assembly of Gp0051906, Gp0051904, Gp0051908
TAGATAGCCCCTACCTGGAAACATTCAAGGTCAGGTTGGATGGGGCTCTGAGCAACGTGATCGAGCTGAAGATGTTCCTGCTCATTGCAGGGGGGTTGGACTAAATGACCTTTAAAGGTCCCTTCCAACGCAAACTATTATATGATTCTATGATTCCATGATTTTCAAACTTTTTTAGAATTTAGTTCTCTGTTTGCATCTAAATTGCAAACGACTTGCTGAGGAAAGTGTCCGTTGAACTGTGTTTTATCTGTGCCATAATCCATGGGGTAATCTACTGGTTTTAAAATTTAACATTTCTTGTTTTTTGTAATGAAATATGCCATTCAAAACTTTAACTATTATGGCATCAATTTCAAAAATTGGTTTTGATTCTTTTAGTATTCATTGAGGGATTCAAACAATTTAAATTAGCAAAGGGATCACATTCATTGCTGTTTGTGTTGCTTGATTCACAAGGGAGAAACAGTTCATTCAACCATCCTAGAAATAAAAATAATTGCTCTTACAGTAATGTATATGCCTAACTCCCTTTGAAATGACCCTTCAGTATTCCAATAATTTCGATAGCTTTTAAACCCCTTTGTCATGCACATGGGGTAACCAAAGTTCTCCAGTCCTAGGAGTCAGAGCTACATGCTAAAGGGCTGCTGAGAAGATACAGTTCCTAACAAGGATCCTCTGGACTCTGCCTCTACACAACGCCTGATCTCACACTCTCCTATTGGCAAGAAGGAACTGATCTATTTCCCAACATTTTAATGCTTTGTCAGTTAAGACCGGGAAAAACAACAAGCGTGAATCAGTCAATAGGTCAAAAACAGGTAAAGGAAAAGAAAACTGGCTCGGTAAATTTTAAAGGAAAGCTTTCTAAATCATTCAGCACAGTGCCAAATGTTGTAAAATCATACTCTCTTTCCATAGAAGTCCGCAGCAAAACTCTCCTGACATCAGAAGAAAGCCTGTTGAAGTTGGGAAATGTACGCACCAGCAAACAGCTGACATTAGTGCATAATAATGTGTTGACCTTATGCTTCCAGAACAGAAAAGTATGGATAAACCGGATAGTCACCTTCTTTTCAAGGAGTGTGCGATTGATATATAATCAATGAAGAAGTTAGTAATGATAACTATAAAAATACTTGGAGAGGACTCACAGCAGTTATAAACCAAAAATGTTCCACTGCCTTTGTTTCATTTGCTTCAGAAATGAGCGCATGTAAAATTCTCCTCCACCCTCCATTAAACATCTGCTTGGTCTCCAGTCTTCGGAGTTAATGAGCAACAGTATTGCATTTTTATGTGACCATCCATACCTTTATTTACCACACGTAATTTTTTATGTCTCTGTCTTCACAGGGGAGGGTGTTTACCTTTATCAGGAATAGTAAAACTGGTATTGTCTTTGTTCTAAAATCTCCACTCATGACATAAGCATTTCTGTGGTCAATGGAACTACAGCTGGAGTGGGGAAGGTACAGTAAGTTTCTAGCATTTGCAAACACAGGGTCAAAGTGATTTGAGATTATTAGATTAAAAATTAAACGAGATCCACAGTTATCAAATGCCCTGTGAGGTGGCAAAAGGTGAAATTTCCGTCCGTACCCCAAGAAAATGGTATTCTTCACACCATCAGAGCTCTTTGAGGCACTGAGCGCTCAGAGCTTTGTGTTAGTCTGAGGGTTGTAACTGCTCTTCTCATCAAATCTTGAGCAACTGAAGTTCATCCTTGTTATACTTCTGGCCATTGGCTGAAATATTGAGGTTAAATCAATAAAGCATAACAGTAATATTCGGTTCATCATTCTGACACTGTTGTGTTGAAATCACAGCAGTAGTCTAGCAATTTAAAACATGTACATGAAAAATGCAGGTTTCAATCACTATTTCTTACTGTAGATTCCACTACTTTAATAAAGAAAAAGATGACCAGCCTTCAGGAAATATTAGCTATTACTAAGCCATCTTTACATAAACGAGTGAATTTGCCTTCGATACGAAGTAGGAAATTGCATAACTGACGGCCAGATCATTTCCTTCAGGACTGCAGCAACTGAGGCAACTCTCATGAACGCTCCTGGACATCCCTAGTAAATTTTTTATACTATGATATCAATATAGAAAAACCAAGGGATATGCATCCACACCTGCAAGTAGCTTTGAACAGATCTGGAATTTTCTGAGGGAAAAAAGATTGGCAAAGTTTTTTGTTGGTGGTGGTTTTTGCTTTTTTTTCAATGTGAAACAGAAGTGCTTGGGTGCTGGCAGCACCAGCCACCAACTCTGGCATGGCTCTACTGAAACCATGCTGCCTGGTAGCTGAGAATGAAGCTCTGAGCCGGTGGGAGGAGATGACTCTGCAGGAAATACCCTACAGCTCCAGGGTAACAAAACTGAGTGGAAACAATGAAGGCATGTCTACGTGGAGGAAAGGAATGCGCTGCAGACATACCCTGCCTTGGCCTTGCACATGTTGGTTTCTTGGTATGAAATGGCGCAGTTTCGGGGCCTGAGCTCGCTGCAATGATGTGGCATCAGACTAGGGCTGAGACAGCTGGTGGGGCTCCACCTGCTTGTGGTGGAGCACAGCACCATGCTCTTCTTCCGCAGGGCAGATGAACATGGCTTCAGCTCTCTCTTCGCCCCAGTTATCCCATCCGAATTTCTGCTTGTTCCCTCTGCACTGACTGCTGGCTGAGTTGGGAGGCACAAAAACCCGAGGTGAAGAAAATGTTTCTGCAAAGACATTTTATGCAGATCTTTAAGGGATGCTTTATGTGACCGCTGTATGTCTTATGTAATTTTCTACCAGCAGGCTTTCATGAAGCAGTGAATTTAAAAAAAAATCATGTTTGAAAAAAATCCGAGTCTTTTAAAATAATTTAAAAGTGAATTAAGATGCGGAAAAGAAAAGAAAAAGTTCTGAAACGGTAGGTTTGTCCTCTGCAAGCTCGGGATCTTGTATTAATGCATTGCGTACTTGTGAAGAAAATGGCTTTCTATCTTTGCCTGTATGTTAGATCCTGCTGGAACACTCTGTTCCCTACTCCCAGGAACACTTAATGCCGCTTGAAGCATGTGTACCCGGCGCTCCATGGAAGAATTGAGCGGCTCCTCCCACACAGCCAGGCACATCTCCTTTCTATTGTGTGAGGGGTATCAAGCGGCTTTTTGTCCCTCTGCCTCTGGAAATGCATCAGAGACAAACACAAGGGGGAAAAATGGTCGCTGTTTGAAAGTGGTGTTGGAAGCAGAAGACGAAAAGACTTAAGATCACAAGGCTGTGCCTTTTTGATTCATAAATGCTACGCATCTCTTTTTTTTTTTTTTAATTAAAAAGCTGTCGTAGGCCTGACTGAGACATCTGGTTAATCTAAATCAGAACTAATGGACTAATTTTATTGAGGTGTATATTTCTGCTATCAAGATTTTTGTTTCTGTTTTGGTCTTTTCTGACGTTCTTTAAAAACAATGGAGGAAAAAAATTCTTTTTTAGTGAGATAAAAGTAGGATACCATAGGATACCATCTCAGCTTGTACTTAGGCCCCTCTCCCCCCTTTTCCAGTGTTATCAAGCATGCTCACATAAGATAGTTGTATTAACAGTCAGATAGCTCTTGTGTTCTGTAAAAAAAGTACCATTAAAAACCAGGAGCTTTTTTTTTTTTCTGTTGTAGGAATTGGCAATTTATAGGCAATATAGGACAAAGCAAGTTCCTCAGTTTATGTCCCACCTCTGAGAAAGGAGAAAAAGCATGCGGTGGGAGCTCTGAGATGCAAAGTCTTGGGTTATGTGTCCTAAAATCATGATCCTGTTCATTTGCAATTATATGGATAATCTCATCAAAGTTAGGGAGATTACTCACATGTGTGAATTTAGGAAAGTAAGTTACTGAGTGTTCAGGTTTGTTCATCTCTTCTGAGGGAAGAGTTTGAGTTGTGTGGGGACCAGTCAAACAGATTAATTTGGGGCGTGCAACATGCAATACAGTCCCATTAAAGGGAGGAATGACGACATTTTCAAACAAGCACATTTTAAGTGTTCACACATAAATGTAGTTGAACACCAATATGTACACAGTTACACAACCAAGTAAGAGCTATGTATCTGTGGTATTTTAAGTTTTTTTCCCACCTGATTATATCCAGAAAAACTATCAGTACTCAAATGAAGGTAATATACAGACTCTCAATGTGATGTTCCCTCAGCCTGCCAAATGTGTCCTAGAGAACTAATTATATTAATTTTGTCCTGAGAATTCACAGGCTAAATTTCTGTATGAGACTGATTAAAATGCCTGAGTTAATACCATTGCAAGGAAAAGAAAAAGCTGTAACAGGAGCAGTGCCACGACTACAAATGGTAATGGGAAAAAGAATAAGTTGTGCTAAGTGTTGGCTAGGAAAAATTAAAAAAAAAGGTAAGTGACTGTTTCTACAGCAGTGTATTCATTGCATTGATATGCAGGGTTTAGTTATGTCAGACCATAATGAAAAAATAAAAAAGCAGTGAATCCAAAATCATTTGTCCCCCAAAGCCAGACCCTGCACTGAATGGAACACATGAAGGAGCACCTGATTTACAACCAAAACAATCATGTCCAGCTTTGGCAGAGGTATGTTATGAGTTTGTGAGGCAGGTGTGTATGTCTAGCTACATATTGCACTCACTATTTTACTGTTTTTTCTATCTTAATAAGTGAATAGTGGGCAATCACTTTTGTAATCTGTGCAAGCCTAGCCTAAAATCTCAAGCGATACCACTACAATGTCTCCATGTTTTGTTATTTTGAGGTATATTTGAGACAGGCAGATTCGCTGAAGGTGTGTATCTAATACTTAATAACTGGCCCAAAGAAGTCATCCGTCTGAAAATCTATCTAGCTTCCAAATCACAAACCTAAATAAAGCTGCTTAAGAAGTTTCTATGACATAAGGGGAAAGTAAATGAGAGGTTTTTTTCCTCAGATATTTTAAAGAACCTTTAAAAATCTGTCTAGATTTTTTTTAACTACATCATAAATTAAAGTACACAAGCTGCAAACACTAAGGAAAAATGAATACTTGCAGGACCAACATATTGGTTTCCTAAAATCTTTAGCTATTTTAATGAAATTTGCACCTAAAATCTGCAGACAATCCCAGTTTCTATTCTAACAGTCAGGAAATACTGCTATAAGAGTATCACTAAAATGCAGGGGTCTTGGCGATTACAGTTAGGCTGGTGGACTCTCCACTGCAGGAAGCCCTGCTCTGGAAGCGATACCTTTGTAAAAAGTATGCTCAGATGTGTTTAGATGGATCAGATGTTTTGATGCCCATTCTGTGGACAAACATTATTCAGAAGGCCACATTATAATCCGTAATGATTTTTGCTGTCCTTAACACAGCAGTTGATAGGCTTGTTCTAGATGTAATCCTGTTTTCCTGATGCTGATTTCGTCCTTCCCCAACTACTAGCATAACCACCGGAAGAAACCAACTCTTGGTTATGCTCAGGACACTGCTTGTCATCACCCTGACCCCTGCTGAGGGTGACAACCCTGCTCTGGGCCTTCAAACCTAGAAATCAACCCTTCAAGAACACCAATCGACTTGATGCAGGATTAAACGCGGGACTAAGTGTCAGGCCTTCCTCTCCTTCTTTAAGCTGCCTCAGCATCCTGAAGAATCCCTGAAATGCCCGAGTGGGTGTCAGGATATTCTCCTTGAAGCAGGTTCCCCCGGTTGGGTCCCCTCTGCCTGGCAGGAGGGCGAGGGGGGACCAGCAGCCCCGCGCTGACCGACACAGGCTGTCCTGGCGGGCACCGGTCAGTGCCAGAGCCCACATATAGCCATGATGCACAACGGAGCTTCGGAACATTTTCAGGCCTTCCTCAGGCTGTACTGCAGGCCCAAAAAGAAAGCTCTGGGAAGCAGAGAACTACAAACCTTTTTTATCATCTCTCCCATGCGAGCTGCACCATGAAAAACTACAGGAGCGGTAAAAACCTGGAATTTGAGATGACAACATTTGATCACAGAGTTTGACAACAAATGGTTAAATCATTCTCTTCACTTAAAAGCTCCTTTCACTTTAATACTATTGTTAATAGCTTTCCCATGCAGGATTGCACTGTCAGATTCTTTATCTCATCTATATTAGTCTCTCCTGTTTTATTCATAAGTGCATACAAATGGAAAAATGGATGCGTAATAATGATTATGTATAACTCAGTGTTGTGAGGAGCTCTCTATTGACAAGCTTTCACATCATCTGCTTCTATTGTCTTCTTAAATTTTTGTTGTTACTGGATCCAAACTATGATTGCTTTGTTAAAAACAAGCACCCTGTGCGCTGCAACACCTGCTACTACCCATTTGAAAAAAAAAATCAGCTTTATCATGAAAACAGAATACTGTTTTCTGAATTTACTTTTTATCTATTAAATGTGCATGCTGTCACATGTTGTTTGCTGAAATCAAAGCAACAGCATAGTAAGAGCCTTCTGCTGAATCAGTCCTGGCCAGATTCTGGTTTCTGCCACCTGAGGCTCACGCCACAAGGAATCTCTTCTCTGTAAGCGGTCCCTATGAAATCAGACTCATCCCCCACAGAGCAAATCTTTTTGTGTATGGAGTAAGTGCAGCAGAGTTTGTCATTGTAGCATGTCATGGTTTTCCTGAAATTACTTTTGCAGAACATGCTGTAGTTCTAACCAAGGCTGACAGCTTCCCCTTGCCCCTCCGGGTCTTTCCATCCCCTGCCAAGCTTCCTGCAGTGGCAGAGATGTTTGCTAGACTATTACTGGACTGCAGAATGGGACTCTGGCTTATGGGACTTGTCCCACTTGCTTAAACAGGACTCTGCTTGTGTGAGACGTTTGAGGAATTCATCGCGTGATAGATGAGCCTACAAATGCAGGGTGCACGCACGTGCATGCGTGTGTATGCGTGCATGCATGAGCATGCTGGGGGGGGGATTCCCAATGTGGTCACAAATCAGACTTTTGCCCTTTCTCTGACTCACCAGTCTATCTTATGCTTTCAAAAGCAAGACTTCTCCATTTTGGAAGAATATGCGACTGACTTCTTCACCCCCACACTTTTTCAGGATAAAACACTCATTGCTACAACAGTGTGGTTACTTTCAATGTCGTAATGCTGGGTTGAGATAAAGGCTTACAATCAGAGCTGAAGAGCCCTTATCCCTGCCTCGCTGCAGAGTTCCGCTTTACAAGTGGGCTGGATCCACAAGACATTTCTGAGCCCGGGTCTGAGCTTGAGTTCAAGTCCGAACATGTCTTGTGGCAACACAACATGAATGGCAGCTTGCTCTCAAGGCTTCAGGGAAAAAGAATCAGACCCAAGATACCCCTTGACAGGCACTGAAGGGCACTCACCCTGCAGCGAGGGGGGCTAACCACTTCTGTCTCCGTCTTAACCCAAGTTGCGCAGCCAGAGTCTTTCCAAGCAGGACTCCAGCAGCACCACTGCAGCTTGAGGGGGGCCTGCTTGAAAACTGTACAGAACGAGGTGGGAGCTCACAACCAGGCCATGGGGTCCTGTGGGGAGCAACGTGGAGATGCAGGGCTGGCTACAGACTCACTGGGTTACATCTGCCTCCTGGAAAACCAGCTTAATGTCTCTACAGCTGTAACTGTGTATTCAGAGCAAAGACTGAAGAGAGCTAAAACATTAATAAATGTTTTATGCACCCCATGGTAAGCTTTCCTCTGCAGAAACAAAAAAAACAGAAGCAACCTCTTGCTACATGCTTTCAAATGCTTGCTAAATGACAAAAATAATGTGGCATTTTAAGAACATCTACCTACACTAAAAATAAACTCTATACATCGAATGGATTGTTGATATATTTTATGTATTGCAAACAGTACTCTTCAGCTAGCAGGTGAGAACACTTACACCAATCTAAGGCACATATACAGCTTTTTGGAAACAAATACCAATTATTTCTCAGCTGTTACTTCTTTGTTAGGTAAATGCCAAACAGTGCAAAACCATAACTAGAACTGACAGTGGAACAGGAAGAGAACAGACCTAATCCTTTTCTGCATTGAAAGGGTTTAAAAATATACAGCACAAAAAGCCTGTAATATCTTCACATTTTCTTGCATTCCCTTTCTGTCAGGAATAATTTCCCAAACAGGAATAAAAAAATCCGTGCTGTATATGTAGTGTATTTACTTTCACAAATAAATATATCTTAATTCAGACTCTAGGACCAGAACAAATTTTTTTAAAAATCAAATAATTCTAATTCTTCTCCTTTGAACTCTTGAATCTTCCCACTTACCATAAAGAACACTCAGTAGCTTCCTTCAGAAAAAGCTGGGAAAAGAGCATGTGGCAATAGTTGCAGGGTGTGTATGTGTGTGTGTGGCACAGATAAAAGTAGTTGTATGTCTATTACTTATTTGCATTATGACAGAACTCACAAAGCGCTAGGCTCTCTCCAAACCAGTGGCGAGAAACAGTTCCTGCCAAAACAACATGAAAGAAATGTTGTAAAGGTTGCATTGCATTGCTTAAAAGTTAGGAAATATCAGAAGCTGGGTTGCCAGTACAACCTTAATTCAACCCTTCTGTGCATATTCATTATGATCCAGTCTTTAATTACATGATCACATACTCTTTTTCTTTATTTTCTCTCCCTAGGGCCTCTACTTCATTTAAAGTATCAGATGGGCTGAATAGGCAGTTGTTAAATTTTACGTTTATCTTCTTCCACAGCCTGCCGTTAAGGTATCAGTGAGTATCTTGCACTGTTGACCAGGCAAACCTCCTCCTCTGTGTCTGGAGCTGCAGAGGCAGGAGTAGACAGATGAGAGCTGGGCCAGAGAAAGTAAGAACCACGCCATATATCCCAAAATGTACAAGCGCCAAGGAAGTTCAGAGCAAAATAGTAGATCAGAGAAACACGCTGGCACACTGGCAGGAGCCTAAGGTACAAACCAGCAACAGGTAAGGTACGGCCAGTTTCTCTGTTGTTCTCCACTGAAGTCCTATCAAGGAAAGCTGACTTTCCCTGATCCCGTGAGCTGTATGCCAAAGTCTTCACCATTGCTAAGAGCCTGCACACTTTAAAGGTGAGGATTGTCGGGAGCATTTCACAAGCGGGAAATGGCAGCAGCTCCTTTGCTATCCCACCATAGCACTGAGATCGAGGCGGACTTGACTAGACTGGGAAAACAAGACAGTTCTCTGCATCAGCAGCTCCTGCTACCTTGTTCCCTCCCACAGCTAGGGATGAGGTCCTGCTGGCAGGCATCTCGCAGAGCCTTAACCTCAAAGTTACACTTGAACTGCCTGCTGGCTGCACAGTAAGAACACTGAGGTAGTTCATTCCTCCCTAGTAGACTGGATCTGTATGCATAGCCACTCACCCTTTCCATAGACAAGACCCTCTTTATACATGCTGTAACTGTTTGGAAGCAATAGGAGCAACAGGAACTATCAAAACTTCTTGACTGGTAAAACAGCGTGAATTTATTGACTTTGCAGGAGATTTGATGGAAACCCTTTGATGGACTAGGAAGCTTTTTTTTTAAAAAAAAAAAAAGACAAAAAGGATTAAAAAGTCTCTTTTAGAGTGTGGGATGAGGTCCATGCTGCCACGTTACATTCTTAAAAGTACATTTCAGGGGGATGATTTAAACCTGAAGAGCCTTGCTGCCTGTTAAGTTACTGCTGTAGCAAACGGAGGAGAGCTGTTTGAATCTTGCGCTTTGGGGTGCTCCTACGTAAGACCACTTACCTACTTGGGAGTTCCTAAAATTCCTTCTGAGCATTTGATTCTGGCTGGAACTAAGTAGGAGAGATGAGAAACTGGCCCAGAGAAAGCTCAGGTCCAAGCAAAGGTGGCAAGCATTATACTCTTTTTTGCTGGAGTATTTCCAGTAGTTACTTTGTTGTAATTGCGATGATCTAATGTTGATTTTGCACAGGAGAAGGGATATTGTCCAGTAGGATGATGGAGTTGGTTGTGAACGAGGAGAGATGCATCTGCTGCTTCGAGGTCTGAAAGAGAACAGCGAATTCCAGCCTAAGAACAGAGCAGACACGGCAGCAGCTCTGGATATACCTTACATACGTTGTGGTAGCACTTGAGAAGAAAGGATGGCGGGTACCTGTGGAGCAGCAGGAAGA
>Ga0181612_141394_pt1 | contig 10149 bp, 6 predicted proteins | sample HoacroProtozoa21_FD_119630 | JGI IMG/M metagenome (GOLD analysis project Ga0181612, IMG submission 119630) | Hoatzin crop microbial communities from Cojedes, Venezuel. Combined Assembly of Gp0051906, Gp0051904, Gp0051908
AAGGTCTGCGGATTCAAAATCTTTTGCCCGCCTTGCCACATCTTCTTTTTGAGACTTCATCTGCATTTAAGTGATATTTCCTTAAGCTTATGCAAAGGTTCTGCAAAGTGGTTTTGTGGCAGCTCCTTGAGAGAAAGGGGAAAGATCTCCTTCCCTGTAGAGTCAATCAGGTGGTTGCTGTCTCAAAAATTTAGAGCAAGGTTTTATTCTGAATGGTAACAGTAAGGTTATCATCTCCTGGTTTTATATTTTTGTAATTAAGAAAGATAAAAATACATTGCTGTCACAATTCAATAAATTTCTTTGGGATGGCTTAGGCAAACATCTTCCTTAAATGAGATATGCGTAATTAATCCTACATTTTATTATTGCAAAGGATTACCTGACTTCTTGAGGTCCTGTTTAGTCCTATGTGTCTATGACAACTCAGTTTCTATTGACCTTAATTTGGGCTACTATTTAAACAGCTACAATCCGGTGTTTTCATCATGGTTGAGTTCCTCAAAGATGTTTGAAATTACTTGGTTACTTATTATGTACAGCTCCAGAAATTCTAACTGTGGCATTCTGACTTCTTAAACATTTCTGAGCTAGCCCAATAGCCTGTGGGGTCAGGGACATTCATTAAACCTTTGGCAGGTAAAGATGTATCATAGACACTGACAGAGGATCCATGTCTCCATGTGGAAGCTAGGCTTGCCCTGTTTCTGTTTTCCTCTCTAATAACATTGCCTAAAGTAGCTGTGAAATAAAATACTGGTGACACTGGAATTTAGTAGAGTGATGGGCTTAGACACATTAAATGGAGCTTAATCTCCACTCCGTGGGCACTGAGGAAAGTAATGGGATTAAAAAAAAAGTATAAGTACATAAACTTAGGGAAGGAAAGTGGAAATGTATTGTTTTGCTAAAAGAAAGAGTTAGGTGTATAATATGCACAGAGTATCCTTTAACACAGCTTTTCTTAGAAGTATTTCCTCTTTAATTGTGATCTCCCAATTTCCTTTCAAAGCCCAAAATACTTGTAATGGACCCTGCATGTTAAGAATGGTCTGCAATCATTAATAAAGTACATATAATAAACACTGGCTAAAAATGAATTAATAATTTATGGAGTTCCTTAGGTGTGGAAAATTCTGAAGTTAGAATTTATTCATGTATAGGAAATATACCAAAAAATGCAGACTGGGAAACATTAGTCCCTTGCTACACTCCACCTCTTTACAGATGATCCATAACCTTTATGGTACAACACCACACAATGCAAGACAAATATTTGTCAATGAGAATGAAAGATTGCAGAAGTCAATGAAATATTTTAGCTCAACTTTGTTTTTTTTTTTTCACTAGTGAGGGTGGAAAAACTATTCCAGACAAGTGGTTCCTGAAAGATATTTGATATTGCTGCAGCATCAGCCAGATCCACTAATGTAATGCTCTGTAACAACTCAGGCTTTTTTTTTCTACAGATGATTGCCTAGAATGGTTTATTTAAACTTGAAACCTGAAGAGAGTTCTGGCTCCATAGACGTTATCAGTATCTTTGTGCCCTACATGCACCACGTAGTCAGAGATTGCTAAGATTATTAAGTGCTTAATTCATCCCTTGGGGTAGAGTGATTAATATGCCTTCTAAAATGTGCTAACCTGGAATCTTAAAATAGACATTTACCCCTTTATGTACTCTTAGTGGCCACATGTGTTGAATTCTTGCTTTGCATAAAATTAAGTTCCTCTGATTCCATTGCTTTGAATGACAAAATCTTTCTGCTTAGCTCTTTATTCACCCAGAATTACATGTATGACTCCTTTTTCTGCCCATCATCCCTGATAAATTTAAAAAAAAAGAAGGAAAACAAAACAAAGCCATTTGGTGACTTCTTGAGGAAGAAGTGAAATAGTAATTTTTTTGCCTAGATTGAAACTGCTGTAAGCAATCTGCTTTAATTATTGGAAATATCAAATCGCTTTATAAAAACACAAAACTTGGGGTCTTTGTTAATTCGTATTTAATTTACAAGTGCATTCTACCTCCCATATTTTACAGATATTCAACATTTTGCCAACAGTGTATTGGATCCATATTTTCATCCATAAAACAGATGCCATTCTACTTTTTATTACAGGACATGCTTATTTTGGACCTGATGTTTTTTGATTCTATAAGCTCCGCCCCTCCCAAGTTGCTTTTATCTTTACCCAAGAGATTCTCTTCCCACGAATAAAATTGCAGTTTTAATTTTTTAAATTTATTTAGGCATTCCTATATTATTTAAAATCCCAGTAAAAGTTGACTCCGTCTTGTAAATGCAACCACATTTCCCACACTTTTCCTTGGTCCAGAAAAAGTGATGGAAATGTTCCATTATTATGAAATAACTTTTTAAGCTGCCTAAGTTAACTCTGTCTTTTTCTTAGTAGATTTTTGTCATTTTTTAACCTCAGAACTGATGAAGAAGGAGAAAAATAAAATAGCATGGTGTAAAATTTAAATGAAGTTCAGACTAAGAAATCTGTTCTAAAAAGCAGTTGACCCAAATCACTAATTACTTATAATATGCATGCATTGAAAAGAAAGCAGAAGGCGACTCCCTCTAAGGCTTCCAGGTAATTACTGTTATAGAAGTTCAGACAGTTTCCATAAATCTGAATGTCATAACATTACAACAGAGGTAGCAGACAGGAGTTTGAATTTTATTTCTTTGCTGGTATTGCTAGAACAGAATGTCCAAATAGGCAGTAATGCTTTCTACAAAAGTAGTGTCACTGTAAAAAAATAAGAATTGATCATGATCTTACACAACCATGTCACTCAGAAAAGAAAGTCAACAACTGTTGTGTTCAGCAAGTTTATTACAAAAGAACTTTTTATTTCCTCCGGAGTATGACAGGGAGAATAAAGTAGGTGAAACAAATGAAATGTTGGATCTTAGACTTAACCTTACCTACCACTGAAAACATCCTGGAAGAGAAAGAACTATCTAGTTATAAGCAGAAGCCACTTTAGCACCAACAGTGTGCTCACTGTTCAGTTCATGTCAGAGCGTTTTAGCAGAACAAGGTTGCAGTTTTCAAGTCTTTGCAGTGCATTCAGGTTTCTAATTCTCTCTTGTGTGATTAATTCTTGCTTAGGGACTCTATGCCCAAACCTTTTTCTTTAGTATAACCCTTCTACTTGTAACCCCCCAGTCCTTCCCAGCCCATGCACTCAGCAAATGGCAAACTGGTTAGTAACTCACAGATTTGGCCAATAGATCTGTGAAGAATAATCTGAAATATTTACTTCACTTTAATGAGCAGAAAGAATTGTAGACCTCTTGATATTTGAGTAGCTACCCCACTACAACTCTGAGCTCTGTAGCCTGATATTGAATGAGGATGTGAATGATAATGTGTTGTTTTTCATGATTTCCAATTTGATAAACTTTCATTATCTAATCTGCCTAAAAGTAATGAAGGTGTTGTATATCTTATTGTAGTATAAGGTATATATCATGCATTTATATCATAGTATATACACTACACATTAGCATTGTGTATCTACTATAGTTAAAAGACTATTTTCATCCAACCATTTGGGGGGTGATTTGGAAAAGAATTTGAAGATTTTTATGAGAATTTAGGATGCACATAGCTCCACCTATACATTTGTTGTTGGAATAAGTAAGTCCAGATCTCTTCAGACTATATAAAAATGCAGAGTTAACAAGGATGTTCATACTGATGACAGTATCAATATTTAAGAGATTTGAGTTACCATTCACATGTGGGTTTATTTAAAATATACCTAGCTATGGTGAATGCAGTGAAGATGTCTAAATACTGTTGTACGTAACATTGGCTATGCTGTGGTTTTTGTAATAGAATCCAACCCAGAAGATAATGTGCAATTTTCATGTCAATTTTAATGCAAAATACTGTTTGTATTCCAGGAAAATTAATATACAAAAAAGACGGGATAATGACAGCGGAAAAAAAGTCCCAAAGAAAATTAATACATTCTAAGACTCCTCTGGGGACTCTGGCTGTTTATGTTAATTCTGACCCGAAAGACTCGTATACTACTTTTGAACAGCAACTTCCAGTAGTTCCATGTTTTTTTTTCTGATATTTACAAACAGTTCATTGGACATACCAGTCTCATTTTGGACCATAGGCGAGACCTCTCAGAAGAGAAAACCTTCAATGTGTGAGCTGAAACAAGGGCAACAGTAACCAAATCACTCTGTAATAAAATTTGCCTCATTGCTTTTAAGAACTAGCAGATGGTTTCAGCTTTATCTCCCATTGGAGACAGGCTGATTGAATTCACTCCTTGGTTAATGGCTGCTATTTGTGCAAATGAAGATAAAGAGACTAAGCTAAGGACTGGCTATTCCTGCCTAGCCAAGTAGAAGAGAAGGTTCTGCATGTATGACCGATGTCTCATTTGTAAAATTAGTTTTCTGCATATCTTTGCTGACTGGCAGTAGATGATGCCTTCTCACAATGTGCAAATAAGAGAGTATAGTAGTTTCCTACCTCATCGATTGCAGTTGGATTCAGCCATATATATATGTCTAATGAAAAGAAAATATTTAACAACAATTTCACCAAGCCCTCTTGGTCCCTAGCTGTAATACAGGCACCTAAGAGACTGCTGAAATAAATCATTCAAATAGGAATTAGGCTCTGACACAATCTTATGCATATGAATCTTACCATAGAAACCAAATTTGCTGGGACTGTGGTGTGCATAAAGGTTGTTAAACCGACTGGGTGCCAGCAGAAATACACAGGGAAACTGCCCATTGTGGGCTGCACTCTGCCACTTGAAATACAGAGATACAAGGTTTGAAAAGTTTCAAAATCTACTGCTGGAATATTTGTACCATGAAATAGTTGCTGTAGGTTTCTTCTCGTCTCATTGTTATCAATAGCCTATTCATACCATGTTAGATCTGAGTTGTCAGAATTACATATAGTCTAACCAAGGAGAAGATGTTTGAGGCTGACCCAACACCTTCTGGTGGTTTAAAAGTGCAGAATTGTCACTGAAAACACTTATCTGGGAGATCGCAGCTTGCCTGGAAAGGAGAGATCCCAGAGTCTGCCCTGCCCAACCAGCGAGGCAGGTGGCTAGGACAGGGCTGGGGTTTGCGGAGCCTCCCTGGCCTTCCCAGCAGATGACCCTGGAATTAGGCCTCAACCCTCTTTTCACTGAGAATTTTAGAATTTTTTATTTTAATTTTGACTTGGAACCAAATGTCCGAGTGCCTGTGTGCAACTCAACTCTGGTTTGTAGCAGGGGAGGCCACCTAGAACTTGTGGGCACCTCAGCTCTTCTTGTAGACAGTATTCCCACCAGCATAACAAGACTGGGACTATCTCTAGAAAGATCCTAGACTTTCTTGGTCTGGGACTTGCCCAGTACGTATCTCTACTGGTGCAGCAGAGACAGTACACAAGGTCACAACGGAATTATGATTCAGGTACAATAACAGAACTGACACACAGAGAAACACTTTCATTTATACCACTGATCACACAGAATCACACAGTATGTTGGTCGAAAGGACAAAGAGAGACAAGACAGTTTTAATTACTTACATTTTATAAATGTGTATGTATGTGCTTCCATGCATAAAAGCAATTAGCTTTCCTGAGTAAACCCAATTCAGACAGACAACGGCATGGCCAAATGAAATAAGAACATATTTTTAATTGTTATTTGTATAGTACTCTCACTGTGTGAAGCGCTGCATGGCACAGCAGCTTTCATCTAAATACCTTCAAGATCTGTACAAAATCTGGGTAATGGAAATGGCTAAAGCCATCCTGTCGTTGGGCATGGGTGGAAATAGGAGTGTGAACCACAGTTAGACACTGTCAAGGTTATGCAATTAGTTTTGCCAGAGGTCTGGGCTTGATCCAGCCATTCTGGAATTTAGATCAGATGTTCACAGAAAAGTGCAGACTGGACTAATGAAGGTTCTGATTGCCCAGGACTGCAGGACACACACTGTACATACAGCCTGGTGCTTAATGCCAGGCTTGATGGTTGTCTGCATCCAGATAGGTCCGGCAGGTCCATGCACAGTACATCTATGGTTAAGTCTGGAGTCCTTGTCTCATTATTTTGCTGCAATTACATCTCAGAGAATATGTTCCAGGTTAGAAGTTAGGGACACTCAATGTGTGTCTGTGTACTGGAGCATTAGCTCCACCTTTGCTTCCAGGATAAGAGGACATTAGTCAAACTACAGGGTTGACCTGACACAGCTGTGAGACTGACGGGCAGGAGCTGGCTCCCGTATCTTCAGTCTCCAGGAGCACAGTCCAGAGAAATCTGTGCCTATTCTGTACATTTGGTAGTCTTAATGAAGAAGTCTCTCTGAAGTCAGTAAAAATGTTGTGTCCTTTGTAGGTGAAAGTGATGTTACAATTTCTCTTTAATTGCTGGTGCCCTAGCACCCCGTTATGAAAATGAGTTCTAACAAGCATACATGTATTAAATGGCAAATAGAAATGATGTAGAAAGAAATCAGGAATATGCAAAAATGACATATCTGCAGGAAAATAGGTTTTCACAGAGAGGGAGTTGTCAGTTGGGTGGGTATTTAATCTTTTGCCCTCAAGCAAAGGCCAATGTGAGACATACAACATTCAGAATGTCTTCAGGTGCTTTCAAAGGAATGTCGGTCTTCGAAGGGGCAAAGAAGAGGGGGGACACTGGGAGACATAAAGTCGATCAAAGGTGGAATACTAAAGGAGAAATGTTTGAAAAACAGTAAAATGTTCACAAGTTGCAAAGTGTTTGAACAACTGCCAGACTGATCCAAAGAAACGCATTCAACCCTACTAAACTTTTGTTTCATCAGGGGAAAATGCTGGACAAGAGGAAACATTTTCTGTGTAGTAGAACACGGTAAGCATCTCATTAAGAGCTATGCTCCAGGCTGCATGCTGAATGGTGACCTACTGAAATGATTTAGACTAAGAACCATGACAAGAATTTCACACTTAGTCTGTCTAGGAAAACAACTTTATCACACACATGATCTAAAATGTGCTGAAGTATTTGTTTTTTGTACATGGTCTTATTTTTTTCTAGATTTATATGTTTATCTCCACCACATGCTACTTTTGGAAATGTGAATCAGTGTTTATGCTCTTGACAGAAAATATCCTTATTTTTACCTGTTTGTATCATTTCTCCTTCTTGGAAGAAATCTTGTGAGAAAATTATTCAGATTAAGTTTTCTTACTGTTGGCAGACGTGACTGTAACTTTTAACAAAAAAGTGTGGTTTTTCTTTTTTGTCATACCACCAAAAAGATACTAGGCTAAAGAATCTAAGCAGATATTCAGGTCTGTGATATATATTGTGGAAATATAGATAGTCCAATGCTGCCTCTGTTAAGGGGAGAAGGAGATTACAGTTTTGCATTGCTATGTGTTAAAGATTCTGTATGGTCTCTAACACACCCAGCAGGATTGTTCCCATGTGTTCTGAAGACCTAATATTAAAAAATTTCAGTATGCTTTAAATGCACAACACCTTGGTGGATAAGGATGCCCAAAGCAGAGGCAGCTTAGCAGCTGCTGGCAAAAGCTTGTGACTGGCAATGACTGGGCAAAACTGACCAGTACAGAAGAAGACTGCGAAACAGAGGATGGTGGATGGCTAGAAAATGCATGCATGTCATGATCTTCTTTCAGTGCACCATAATTTAACAGCCCTTTGGGAAGGTAGAAGGAAAGATGTAGAAGGCATGTTAAAGATTTCTCTAAGCAGTTCTGTTTCTCTCAAGCCAACAAACACAAAACTTATACATGCTGTGCATACGTTTTATTGCCTAGAACACAAGGCCACAGTGGGATTTCATAATAAGGATTTAACCTATGAAATTCAATGGAAATATAATAGGTATTGGTAGAAATGACTTTAATATTGTGTAGATTTTAATTGTGAATTATCCCTTCTGTATGCATTTTTAATAGGTCTGTAGTACCCTGTAGCAAACATGACATTTTCACTGAAATTGAACAAGTCCAAAATCTGATAGAAATGGTGTAATTCTAATGTTTTTACCTGAAGAACTACATACCCAAAAATGGTGAGTCACTATGGCAGGCTGCTACGCTGCTCTTGATCTCAGCTTTGAAAAACAGCCATTCAGGATAGTGTAGTTTGCAGGAAGAACAAATGCTTAATACTGGTTGAGAAGAGGTCCTTCTGTTAAGAAAACAGGGAGCTCATCACCTAAAACAGAGTGGACTATGATGGACATGCCATGGAGGAGTGGAGGAAGGATGTGGGGAACATTGTATACTCTAGTGAGATGAATATAATGAAAAGGGGAGTTACTCTAGCATCTTTAGGAGAGGGAACTTGAGAAGAAAGTACATTGAAATAGGTAACTCAGAAAGAGAACGACCAAATGCAATCAGAATCTTAGATCACAAATGGCTCATTAAAGATTATTAAAATCTTTAGCCTTTTTGGTTGTCTCTTATTCTCTGAAACTTTAGGATTTCGGAGAGACAGAAAAGCAGTTGCATAGTTCAGTTGGACTTATTATTGTATCACACACCTTAAGACACTGAAGCGAAATTGTGTGGAGATGGATGAAGTCATGGCAACTGTAATGACTGGATTGTACCCTTTCCTTCCATTGTCAAGAGAACTAGCTACACCCACAAAAAGAGGAAGCTCTGATAGACCTTTGAGAGAGGGTTATTTTAGGAATGAGGAGAGAGTAGTTATAGGGTACATCTGCATTAAGATTTTAGTTCGGATGAGTGTAGTCTGCTTCTGAAGTGGATTCCCCAGTCATTCCCACAGTCTGTGCTCTCTTTCACACGACAAACCAGCTCTAGAGCATTTTATGTGAATACCTTCTGTACGAAACTATATCAAAACATGGTCTCCAGGATTCCTCCTAATGCACTCCAAGTGCTGGTGGTTGTCAGTGGTCAGGTCTAGTGCAGAGCCTGTTGGAATAAAGGCCCCCAAAACAGACCAGATGTGGCCATTGGTTCTCAGAACTAAAAATTTTGCTCTACAGATCAGTTCTTACTGTGATGTTCTTATTAATGAAGATATATCCAAAGAATAATTTAAAGGGAAAACAAAGAACAGTAGAGCTCCATGTACACTGTAAAGAAGTTGTTTTGTTTTGTTTTGTTTTTTTACATTTCTGGAAGAATAAATTGTGCAAACTGAAGTTCTTCAGTAGGAAGGAGAAAACTAACCTGAGGAAAAGTGAGGGTTAAGTACTAAAGAAAAATGTGTAGACCTGCTTGCATGAAGAAATTCTCGCAAGTCAGTGCTGCTGTATTAATTGCCCGTACAACACTGGCACACACTTTACTACTGCACATAAAAATAATGGGTGAAGCCAATTTACAATTTTCAGAATCTCAGTTGATAATCAGTTTAAAATAATTCTTACCGGTCTTGCAGCCTTCATTTTAGGAATGTGGTTTTGCATGTACTTTCCCTCCTTCCAGAGTGACTTGTTTACTAAAGTTTGTAAATGGATTCTTTTACAACATTTATTTTGACAAATATGCATCTTGCAAAGTGTGAATGCTAAAGATAGACTTGATATAACAATCTTTACTGTGAAAATGTATTCCACAGAGCAGTGAAGTTTTGTAGTAAAAAGCTATCTGATAAAATAAGCAACAAAATTGAAACTTCATCTCAAACTACTTTTTCAAGAAAGAAGTTATCCTAAGGCTGATATTTGAACTAGCTGTTATTATTTGTTGTGTGTACCAGTCATTTCCTTATTGAATGTCTAACTTTATTTAAGCTGAAGTTGGGGGTTGAATTACTTGGTACAGTTACAGACACCATCTAAAAAAAAGATTTTTAAAAGATTTTTACTTAACTTTTACAATTTGGTGTTTCATAGACAGCAAGTAAAGGAGAATACTACACGTCATTTCATTCTGAAAAATATTGAGTGTCTTAGCTCTATGTAGCTCTGCCTAGAAATGAAATGTTTTGTTTTTTTATGGTATCTAATCCTGTCCTAGATATCCATTTTAGTTCTAAAGAAATCAATGAAATATGTCTCATTGATAATTAAAGCTCTGTCTTTAGCACATGTGCATGCTTTGATTCTGCATTTCTTTATTATGTCACTTGAAAAACTA
>Ga0181612_102524_pt1 | contig 10148 bp, 4 predicted proteins | sample HoacroProtozoa21_FD_119630 | JGI IMG/M metagenome (GOLD analysis project Ga0181612, IMG submission 119630) | Hoatzin crop microbial communities from Cojedes, Venezuel. Combined Assembly of Gp0051906, Gp0051904, Gp0051908
CAGAAAGGAGAGGCAGGCCGGATTCCAAGCCAGCCATGATCCGTTGTTCAGAGGTAACAGGCAGAATCTGCCACTGCTCATTGCTCACTGCGTCTCAGAGGACTTATGCTTGGAGAAGGAAGGAAACGTTGAGGAGCAAAAATCGGACTTGACAGCTTGGCAGGTACATGTGCAATTTCACTATTTCACAATGGACACGCTTTTGTAGTTTGAGAGCCTGTAGTGCTTTGATTATCAAGGTGAATTACAAGCAGGGAGCATGCTTCTTGTTGTGTCCACCACCTCTACAGCTCTTGGCTCCTTATGGACTGAACTGGTGAGGAGGGTCCCATTACTGGTAGATGCCAATGTGTCAATCCACACCAATGTTCTTGCCAATTATATTGTTCTCGTATATCAGTGTGTGGTGAGAAACGTCTACAGAGTATGAAGACAGTCAGACAATCTGACACTAAAAGTAAATGGCTGATTTCTTTTTGGTTACATATTGCAAATAATATTTTTTAAATAACCAAAACTGTACATGGTCCATGAAGCCTTAGCAAATGAAAAGCATTTGAAGACATATTGAGTCGCTACTTTCTTTAGTCACAATTACAGGGTAATTAAAAAATTTATACTGACATCAAATATATTCCATCTCATACTTTAATAATTCCTAATGCCAGTCTTAGATTTATTTTTATCTCTATGAGAAGAAACAGGAATTACCTATTATGCTATTTTTTTTAATGTGCTGACTTTCAAGTATTGATGCTATAGTTATTTGGTGAAACTAGAGAGACTTTCAGATCAAACAGTTCCTGCTTAAGTTAGGATTCCAGTATCTACAAAATGTTGCTACAAGCTGATATTTGTTAGTTTTAGTTAAATACAGCAGTATTTGTCTGTGTGTAAGCTGTAATTTCACATAAAGTTGTGTGATTTGAGTATGCTACTGGAGGCTCTTTCTAAATACAGACCTTCACATGCACTTTTGGGGCTCTTCAGAAAATCTGCCAACAGGAAGAAAGGAAGAAAGGTTTGGAGTCAGTGATTTTGAAGTGTTGTATTTTGTTACCACCTGTCCTTTAGAACCATTGCCCAGGCTGTGTCAACAGTCATGCTGAGGTAGCACCGTACATGTTAATCTCCTCAGGACCAAAGGAAGTTCTTCGAGATGTTGAGGAAGGAACAGGTTGAGAAATCAACTCTGTCAGGGTCTGTTTCAAATTCCATTATGGCAAAGTTTCAGCTGTGATGTGCTCAGGTACCCTCCTGTTTGTTGTGCTCCAGATTGTTTTTCTGGTGTCATTAAACAGTTGTGTGGGTTTTCATGGGATTACTGCCCAATCCCAAATTTGTCTATGCAGGCCCTGGGTCTCCCAGATGATTCACTCTGCAGGCACTGTATTCCTCTGCAATATGCTTCCAATTTTTCAGCTACTTCCAGATGAGTCAGCAGTACTGAGCACTTGCTGCCCGGGTGGCCTGCAGATGTGCAACAAGTGCGACACATCCCAGAGACACATTCTGCCCATTCAAGGAACTGCTGGATTCATTATGGACAACAGAGGTTTCTGTAGACAGAAATCTTGGAAAAAAGCTAAGATGATTTCGTGATCAATCACTCTTTAAATTACAGAGTACCATTAATTGCCTCTTTCAGCCTGAGAGTAAGGAGCTGAAACAAGGCAAAACTAGCCTTTGTAGGTAACTCATGGCCTGTGGCCTGTAGATATACATGAGGGAGGAAGGGACCTTACTGCCCTGGGAGGTTTCACAGGGGTCGTTGATAAGAGAAGCTTTGTGTTCAAACAAAGAGTAAGACTCGTTAGGCAAGCTGCTGTGTACATCTGAGAGCCAGGGAGGACGAGGAAGAAAAATGTCAGCATTCACCCCTTCTGCGTGGCCACTGAGCCAACCAGACTTCTGGTCGTCTCAGTGCAAGGATCTTGGCGACTGCTGTTAATAAATGGTCCACAAACAGTGAGCTTTAGAAGACTTTTTCTGCTAGTTTTTGAGTCATAAATGCTGACTTCCACTTCATACATTAAAAAAGGCTGAGACTTAAAAGCCACTAACTCCACTTTAAACATTAGCATAAGAAAGAGTTGTAAGGCTCATGTTAACCACAAAGGTCTCTATTGGCTATCAGTGGAATAGAATTATTCTGATTTGTGCCTTGAAATAGGGACTTTAAAACCTAATTCAGGGTTCACTGCAGGAACAGATGGTTTTTATTTGTCCTTTTATTACTATTGATAGCTTTTAAAGAAATGCAAGATAATCTGCTACATTTTACTTAGGACTTTTCAACAGCATTTGTATTGACAAGGCATAATGATTTAATTTCTTAGACAATCTTGGATTCTTGTATAGTTCAACAAATCCTTTAGTTACCAGATTACACATTAAATTTGACAATGGTTAGAAACTTGTTCTGAGTGGCATGATTAATCTTCAGTCATCTAACTGGCTTTATGTAACACATCATATTTAGCAGACCAGACATTTGTTAAGATGTTTTATCAAACTGAGCTAATGCAGAAAGTAGAAAGAAAAAAAGTTGCATTCATTTATTCTGCAAAGAAAAAACTATTTCAGAAGTCTTTCAGCCAGTTCCCCAGCGTACAGTATTAACTGTGTACTTGGTGTTTTCAAGTATAGCAAAATTTTAATTTCAAAAGTAGTTTTGTTTATTTCAAAATCTTTGGCAAGCTTCATACTTTTTGTACAAGGAAACAGTCTTCACATAACATCATTCTCTCTCAGGCCTACAAAGCCTACTATTTTAACTCTACAAACATATTTGAGTGGGTGGGCATTAGATTTCCTTTGGGATTCTCAATCTCATTATTTTTATCAATAAAATGCCTCATCTGGACAAAGGAATAAATCACATATAAATGAAATATGAGAGATTACATGAGAAGCTCAGTTTTTGCTTAGTCTAATCCAATATCTTTGGCCAAACGTCTCAATGTCAAAGGCTTTATAAGTATTCTACAGGATCAGTCTGGCAAAGAGAAATCAATAACCAGGTAATGAATTTGATTAAATTTTTTCCCCTTCCACCCACTCCCACAAGCCAAATGTTTCTACCCATACTAATCTCTTCTGGCACATGTTACTGTTGGTTATTCTCTGTGGGATTTTGGCATGTGTATGTATATATATAAAATATATATTTTATATAATTTCAGAGGGCTGTGTTAACTATTGACGAGTATCTATTTCAGGAAAAAACAATGTTTGTATCTCATTTTATTTTTCTTCGGTGAGGTCAGTTCTGCAATGTGCGTTTGGAAAATACAGGATAATAATAATTGTAACTTTGCTAAACATTTAGATCCTGTTTTATTGGGCAGAAATTGCCATTTTTCTCCTACTCCTGCCACGCTGAGGAGCGTTTTCTTACACAGGCCAGCGTACCCAGCAGATGTCCAAACTTCTGGAGATTTTCTTTGCTGCCAAATCATCAGGTGTCTCCTTTCCCCCAGTCCTTCTGATCCTTCTGTCTTTGAGATGGTTGTGTTGGCAGACCATAGGCCATCTGGAACTTTTGACTTTAGAAACATTAATAATTAGACTGTTTAATGTTCTGCAAGGATGTTACTGCTCCTTTAAAGAAATAGTTTTTGACATCAGTAGGAAGACAAAAAAAACGTTACTATTGCATGCATTTTGAAGTTGAGTCACAGCTACTTCAACTCTAGAAATTTGTTTGGACTTTACATCACTTTTTCTATTTTTAAATATATCCTTCATTTACCAGAACTGTCCTTGAAAGCTATTCTAAACTAGAAATTCTTTGTAGGACAAAATGCATCTTCTTTCTTTTACATCTGGAACCTTAAGAGTCTATCATTACATTGATTTTAAAAAGCGAACAGTGTGCAGTTCCATAGTGTGGTTACTGAGTAGGCTCTACTTTTCATCCAGAATGACCGTGCTTTAATGGAAATACTACCTTTGACTTCTAGATCTTGGTTGGTGGAAATATTGACCACTTAAAGTTAGAGTGATTCACTAAGAATATCTCCCTTACAATGACAAACAGCAAACAGCAGGAGAGAGAAACGCTGACGACAGCTGAGGAGAGGAAACAGAGGAAACTAGCTGACCGAAGAAGCAGTCCTCCCAATGACCAATTCAAATGTATATTTGAAATAATTACAGGAAGAAAATATATTGTAATAAAATGCTGCCCTTTGATGAAACTGCTCTGTAGTTATTTTCATAGATGGCGTTACACACTTAGTGAATTTCAGAACCAGTGATTGAAAACCTATTGAAGTTTTTGTATAAAACTAATAAATAAAAGGAATCTTTTCCAATTTTTAAGATAAACCATGGCGTATTATTTTGGAGACCAAAGATTTTATGTCACAGCCATTTTGTTGATTATCTTGTTAGGTATATTCGGCTGGTTAGCGTGCATGGCTCAGATTTTCAAAAATCTCTTGTACAGTGGGAGCTGGTTAAAAGGTGTCTGGAGTCTGGTTGTGGTGTTTTAAGTGCTTTGCTGTAGCCTTTATGGCATTATTGTAACTGAAATGAAGTAAGGTGTCTTGCATTTTAGAAATTTATGATAGGGCTGCTTACATCAATTGTTTTTTCCCTTTTTTAGTTTCTTGTGTATTGGTAAGGAGTTGCAGTTGTAAACATTGTGATAAGTGTGGTTGGTTTCTTCATTTGTTTGCATGTTTTCTGTCTCCTGTATGTTAGTCTTCTCTTGTGTGGCTACACAGTGAGAAACTTCGTTTCACTTTGTCTTGGTAGAGGGAGAAAGGAATGTTGCTTATGAAATGTAAATCCTGTTTCACAGGGCATTCATATGAGTGCCTGCCTGCTTCCAAGCATGCTACCAAATTACATGTTTTTCCTGAGTTTCCTCGGAGTTAAGACTGAGTGGCAGTTTGCTTTCAGCGAAAGCAAAGACTATGCTAGGAAAGACAGTTAAAGTGTATGTAAATGTAGAAGGATGAAGAAAGAGTTGGAGGCAATCTGCTTCAGAGGGACGTTACTCAGACTTACGAAATATCTAGAGAAATACTCAGAGAAATGTCAGAGACACCAACTGCGTGTGCTGGAGAACTCTCAGTCCCCACCATCTCTTTAGTCAGGTGTAACACCAGCAGCAGCGCATCCCCCTAGTTCGCTCTGCTTGGAGTGGTTGCTGCTGGTACCAAGTGAAGGCCCATACCTGGTTTAGTCTTAAGGAGGAGACGAGAGGCCAGAGGGAAGGACTCACCTCACAGGTCACTGCCCAGAAATGTCAGCAGCTTGAAAAACAGAAACTGTGGTAACACAAAACCCTCATTTGTGTAATTTTCTACCGCATGTTAAATCATACAGCTATATGTTCGGGGAAGGATTGCATTTCCCTCACAAAGCAATACCCCTTGATTTTACTCATTATTTTTAATTGTGTAATATATTTTATTGGATGATATTTCTATATTTTTCTATGTTGCAAATATGTAATTACCAAGATGTTTTTTCTTCTTAGATGTTAAGAGTCTGGCCAGTCTTACATACACACGTTATCTCAAATTAAATTGAATCCTTGACCAGAATTTTCCCAAGAATTTTCACTGAGAAAGGGAGAGGGGATCCAAAGGATTGCTATGTCAACACTTTAGTTTTGTTTTTGAAACAGTTGTAATGTGATAAAAGCAGATTCCATTTTGGTACAATCCAACAATTTAATTCAAAACCAGAATTTCTGAGGGAGTTCTTACAGGGCTTCTGTGGTTTCTTTTGTCTAATCTTTACCTTGTTCATTTGCCATATTTTCTTTTTTTTTTTTTCAGATGAGCTAATGCCATTTTTAGTGATTAATTTGTTGCCCCCTTCATCACAAATATGAAACATCTCTTTAAAATCTGTTTCAAAAAGACCTCAGTCTTCATACCCGCAGTATGAAGTATTTGACCTTGGATACTTTTGAACTCCTAATGGGAATAAAAAGATAGCTAGCATTTGTATCGTATTACTTAAATTATTATTTAGCTATCTTATCTTTATAGTATGTCATTTAAATTTTGTGCTTGTCTATAGAAGGTAAATAGTTTTCAAATGTACTGAATGCTTTGCTTACATAGAAATAATCTCGTTATGCTTAAATGATTGTCTTGTGTGTGCTACACTTTCTCATTATCTGAATTTCAGACCTAAAACCAGCCATATTTAATACTGGGAGCATTAAACCAATCTAATCATATTGGTTGAAAAGGCATTGTGATTATCTTTATCAGTTTCACAAAATAGGTGTCAAGTTTAATCATTCTCTTTATGATGGAAGTTTATTCAGTTGTTCAAATTCAGTAATATTTTGATGTATTGTTTTGACTCTTAGAAATTAGAAGGAAATTTTCTGATCAGCTGTGTGGGCAATTAGATCTGGTGTTTACTTGAAAGAAAGAAAATTTCTATACTATAACTGCTTTGATAGAGAAAGGGAGGAGGAATATGCAGCTGAAATCTCTTTATAGTGCACCAATAAAATGTTGTACTTCTAAATTTATTAGTTCAGCTTCAGTGAAGCCATGAATATGTTCTGTGAAATTTTTACAGAAATTTGCCTTCCTACTCTTCAAGGAGTTTTGGGGTTTGTTTTCCTACGCGTTACCCTGTTTTTCAGTTTCTGCTGGTCCTGATACAGCTGCTGCCTGGGAGTCACCAGAAGCAACTCAGTTTTGCGGGTCTTCAATTAATTTATGGAAGTTGTGAGAAAAAGATGTTGTTCATTGTGGTGGCTTCAGATTTTGAGTAGTTTAGGTTTTCTTCTAGCTTCATCAGCATCCCTCTTTGAAGATGGGGAGCTGGAATTACAGGGAGCTAGCTGCCTCCTCGCTTGAGCTGGTCGCAGTTTTGCTGGTCTGATGCTGCGTTTCAGCTGAACGTGTTACTTTCATTCTATTCAGAGTTGTTATACACATCAAAACATCTCTCTTAATGGAATCTCTTGTGTTATGTTTCTTTGTGTGCAATTATAATCTTGATGCCTTTAACATTCTTGGTTCATTATTGTTTTCTTCTGTGCAATAAAGGCAATTGTTTTTTCCCTAAAGCCTGCTGCAAGGGTTCTGGTGGAGTAGCTGAGGAGATATCCGTGTTTGTTATATTGTTAAAATGTGCATTTCCTAAAATGTAGCTGTTAAAATAACAAACATTAATGTTAGAGTTGACTAGAGAATGGCAATTCAATTGAGGCAATGCCTAAGATACTTGAATTGGAAATAAACCCCAAATATTTAGTGCGCTTACAAAAATTGAAATGTACAGAAATGTCTCTTTTCAAGGCAGGAGGCTCATGTTTTATATAAATATAGCTTTCATATTTAAAAAAAAATATTTTAGAAGGTGAGGGGGCTTTCATAGCAGTATGACTTATTGATTTGGTTATATTTCTGGCTTGAAGTATTTAGGCAGAGGTTCAAGTCCCTCTGTTGCCAGATGCTGCAGGTTTTTGCTATGCCTGTGCCAGTGCTACGGCTAGCTGCTGTGGAAGGGGAGGATCCTGAGCCTTCTCTCTTCGGTCTGTATCCAGCTACTCACTTCCAGTTCTTGGACTTGGACAGCTCTGGTGCAGTGAGCCCATTTGGAGAACTCCACTGCCAGGAAACTTTATTTCCATTTTTTCTGCAGGATTAATTTTCTGCTAATATAATGCTAAAGAGGGCAATGTTTGTCTGAGGGATGCAATGTGAAACCTCATCCTAGTCATGACAATCTATCCAGGATGAAAAATAGTATTCTGAATTAGGTGGAGGAAAAACTTGATTACTGCTTTGTCACGTTTGAAGTCAGGACCCTCCCTTTCATACAGTAGCACCAGTGTCCTTCATTTATTTCATCTTGCCAAAAATGGTCTAACCAGTACAATTCAGTAGATGTTGGAAAGATGAGTGCTTACTGGCCAAATATACAAGATTTGTCCTTACATGGATTTAAATATGGTTGTTTTAGTCCTGGATTCTATTCAATTCCAATGTATATCTGCAGCGTTTCCTAATGTATTTCTTTTGTATTTAATATGGTTTTGGCTTTTTGGTAAACCATGTGGAATTTATGCCCTAACCCTTGGGTAGTATGTTTTGGGATTGATTCCTGGAGATTTGGCATTTCCTGGTGTGAACCTTTTTTCAAAGACTGGACCTTAAGTTACTGCTTTCAGTTGTGAATTACTTCAAAAGTCATCATTAGCATGCAACAAGGTTTAATGGTTGAAGTAAGGAAAACTTTTCTTGAGTACAAAGTCCAGATATGAATTGTAGAACTGTAATTTATGTGTTGTGTTGATGTATTTTTGCTCAAGCTCTATTGTTGCAGTACTTTCGATACAAAACGGTTGCAGTGGCACAAGTAGCAGGGGAGTTGACTAACTGTGGATGAGCATCAGGACTTGTTTGATCACTGAAGGATGTGGAACCGTGTTCTTAGATTGTTGTGACTGTATTTTTTGCATTTGAGTAGTGTGTATACAAAATGAACAGGGAACAGAAAGAAAGAAGGCCACAGTGTGTGTGTCCACTCTTTGGATCATCTTGGAGAGTTGTTGGGTTTGAGGTTTTGTTTTTCTGTTTTTCCCCTCTCTTGAGCAATCAGGTGTTAGATTACATGGCCTCATGAATGGAAATTCAGTTTTCATACAAAGCCTTTTATTGGAATATTGTGTTACTTTTGGTACACTGCTTTCTCTTGTACCGACCCAGGATTCTGTTCATGTTCCGCATTTACATTTCTCCTCCACTGTCAGACTTCAAATTTTTATCGATCACTGTCTCCGCTAACTAATTCCCTGCCTTTGGTTATGTTCATATCCCCAGGGCATGGCTCAGTAAGATCATCAGTTGCCCAAAACACAAACACTTGGCTAGTGCACCATCCTGTGAGTTTTCTTGGGCTTCACTGTTGAGATCATTGCAAAGCATGAGTTAAATATTATTCCAGGTGCCTGGGAAATGTTCAAATCCCAGTGCAGAACTTTCCACAGGCTGTGAAATCTCTGTGCAGTCACTGAACTCTCTATGCATATGAATATGCAGCTTAAAAACGATGCTTTGTACAAACACGCAAATGGGTTTAATGGCTGTGGTTCATTACTGGGTATTGATTGAGATTAGACATCACTGGACAACCACTTGGGGATGATAATGGATTTGAAATGACTGATCCACAACTTTGCATTTCGGAGGAACCGTGACACAGGATTATCATTGTTAATATAGGTCATAAATCTGTTCTGTGCATGGAATTCATGTATCTGAACTCATTCCAAACCACCTTTTTCCCTACTTCAACAGCCCTTCATTAAAATTTGGGGTTTTGGAGTCACTCCAATGGAGGAAAAACAACGTCCATTGAGGGGTTGAGATTAAGTATCACACATTAGTAGCACTCTATTTAACGTATGTTATGGATATTGATTGGTACTATGCATGATTTTATGTGAGCTAAATACACTAATTTCTGTTAAAAATGTATCAGTGTACAGAGAGAGTTTAACTTACTCTGATATTGTTTGAGGGACAATATTGGAATAGTATAGAATAGATACTGTTTCTGGAAAATATGGTAGCATTGCAATGTTTACTCATATTTAATTTCAGGCAAAATAATTATTCCTTGTGAAGTTAATGGAGGAAGAACCTCCTAAAGCAAAATCTCATGACTGGAGCCAAAATCAGTGTTTGCCTTCAGCATAAGCAGCCTTCATAATTGTTGGACATCTCAGTAGCTAGGCCCCTACAAGCTCCCTGCTTCAAACAGGATGCCCAAATGCTCACTCCAATCTTCAAAAAGGGCAAGAAGGGAGGACCCAGGGAACTACAGGCTGGTCAGCCTCACGTCCATCCTGGGAAAGATGATGGAGCAACTCATTCTAGAGGTCTTCATCAAGCAAGTGGAGGAAAAGAAGGTTATCAGGAGTAGTCAGCATGGATTCACCAAGGGGAAATCATGCTTGACAAATTTGATAGCTTCCTATGATGGCATGACTGGCTGGGTAGATGAGGGGAGAGCCGTGGATGTTGTCTACCTCGACTTCAGCAAGGCTTTTGACACAGTGTCCCATAATATCCTCCTAGGGAAGCTCAGGAAGCATGGGCTGGATGAGTGGTCAGTGAGGTGAACTGATAACTGGCTGAATGGCAGAGCTC
>Ga0181612_122388_pt1 | contig 10148 bp, 8 predicted proteins | sample HoacroProtozoa21_FD_119630 | JGI IMG/M metagenome (GOLD analysis project Ga0181612, IMG submission 119630) | Hoatzin crop microbial communities from Cojedes, Venezuel. Combined Assembly of Gp0051906, Gp0051904, Gp0051908
TCAAGACCCGCCTGGACAAGGTCCTGTGCAGCCTGCTCTGGGTGACCCTGCTTGGGCAGCGGGGTTGGACTGGGTGACCCCCAGAGGTCTCTTCCAACCCCGAACATTCTGTCATTCTGTAACACTCTTATGCTCTAAGCTGTTGCCTGAAGGTTTGTCTAGCTCTCATAATACTGCAGTACTTTGCCCGAATCTCTTTGGCTGCTAGTTCTTTATGTTGTTGTCACTTCATGAGAAATTTTTTTTAGTTCGTAGGCATATAAATACGGTTCCTATTGTCATGATGATTTGCCCTGGTAAGTCTTACAAATGACTGTGGTAGAAAAGCATTAGAAGCTTGATCAGCATTTTCTTTAGGCTTTAAGTAAAGACAGCGGACAAAAATCACCCAACTGAAGCAAGTACTGCTCGAGCAGCAGCTCTTTCCTTCTGTGATGACTGATGCCCTTACTGCTGGAGTCAGTAGACAGCTTATGAAACAGCAGAACCTTTCCACTGTGAAGCCTTGTGTATTAAAGGCATAACAGCCATAATTACAGTTTGTCTCATTATGGCAGGTTGAAAACTCTGGTCAGTCACCCCTCACAGAAGAGCAAAGGTCTCTGTTGGAGGAACTGACTGGATTGCTGGGAGCTTGTAGCTACCTGAGCTTTCCAAATTTGTGTCGGGCCTGTAAATGTTGTAGTTTAATGCCAGTCGGAAGGAAAACAGATTTGATCCCTATAATGAAACCAAGCCTGGTGGAATTATCCTCTTCCTTGGTGACACTAAAATCAAAGCTGCGGCTGACCTCAGTATTGCTTTTATATGATCTCATCCACACTTCTAGAAATATTCCACATAGGCAAATCTCATAATTTGAAATAAAATTATAGAGAGGAGTGTATTTATAAGATCTGTGTGTGGAATTTGTGTTCTCTCTGACATACATAAATATGTTCTTTTAATGACTATGTATAGTCTTTATGTTTTGAAACATCATTAATTCAGCACTCTCTGCAGTCTGTTATTCTAATTATACAGCTGATAAATATTTCAGCATTATGACCCTGAGAACTGTGCTGCAAAGTAAAAAACTGCTTTTAGAAATTCACTTTCTGCTACATTTTACTGAAAGGATTCCTCTCCTTTACTAGGAAGGAGCTGTGAAGAAATTACGTAGTCTTCTGAAACTAAGTGCTGTAGAGAACCATTTAAAGACATCTTGATTCTCTTCGTATTTGTAAACCAGAGGACAAACTTGGCTACCCTGCTAGTTAAAACATTTTTAGTGTTGTGAATGAACCTTTTTTATTACTATTTATTGGACTTACCCTGCTACAGCTTATTATCCAGGAATACAGCAAATTAGTCCTGCAGTGCTGAGGGTTACTGAGTAGTTAGAAAGTCTCATGTCCCCATTTGCAAAAATATGCTGTGGTTCACCAAAGAGGAAAAAGAGGAATGAAACAAGACTGGTGTGTGCAGTACTCCAGGGAGCTGCGTTATGGTTTTAACTACACACGAGGGTGTTTTGGTGCTAGTAGTACTCGGTAACTGAATCTGTATGATCTGTAGTTCCTTATTTTCCAGGTTTGTTCTAATACTTGGTCACTCAAACTACCAAATCACTTACTTATCTTCGCCCAAGCCCACCCAAGAAATCTCATCTGTGCTGTGTATGTCTTTTTCTAGGGGCTGTGTAAGCAGGTGTTTGAGATGCTAGCACCTGCCTTTTTTATTAAAGTCCCTGCAGCTGAAGTATTCTCTAAGAAAAATATTGTTCAGCATCTGAAGTGAAATGCTGTACATTTCTTTTAGCCCTTTCTTGTCTGCTACAGAAAGATTTAGAAAATACTGCTTTGCTGGATGCCACTTTTTTCTACAGTTTGTAGTATTAGTAATATGTAGTAGTATAATAGTACATTGTTCTGATTTTTAAGCTTTCATTCAAAAAAAGCCACCACTGTTTCCATGGCTGAGGGGCATTCTTAAAGCTTTGCCTTGATTCAAGGCCTGTACTGAAAACCAAGCTGCAATTTAAACTGTTGCCATCTTGCTGAGCCGACTTCCCAAAATCAGACATTTCCATTCGAGGTCTGATGGAGATGTGCTTTCACACAGCGTTCTTTGTTGTGTGTTGACAAAAGTATTAAGATGCCAGTAAATGCAACAGGACAACCCCATCACGAATGCTTCAAAGGCTCACGAGATTGGGCGTCAGAAGAATCCAGTCACGGCAATTTCATATGGCTTCTTCTGCAGTCGTCACTGCCTTCCGTAAGACATTACAGCCCGCTGGATCCGTCAGTATCTCAGAGTTGGAGTAATTCATTATCACTACGTCCTTGGCGTCAGCTAGAAGAAGTCTCAGCCCCAGCTGAACTGCAAACAGAATGGAGACCATGGATGAGTCAGAAGTATTCCAGAGGCAGCTCTACTGCCATGTAACTATTACGTAGCTGTCTGTTTTTAAAAAGGCAAACCCAAGTTTCTCTGCACTATTTTATTTAAGAGTGCAAACGGAGCAAATAATGTTGATGTTGATCTTCAGATTGTATCCACCATTATCTCTTAAGAATTGAACCTACTGGTCTTGGTACCACTCCAGTCTGTGGTTATCATGATCCACATTCTTTGAAAGGTTTTGGCATAAATAGAAGAAAAAAAAAAATCCTTCTCTCTTTGTCCAATTCAGAGTTAATCTTAAACCTCTTTTCACTAGATTTTCTACACTATCCCCAGTTCAAGTTTTCCTTGATAATATTCAGTCTGTTTTAAAGTCTGCTTACCTCTTGTGAGCTGCTGTACAGCTCAGTTCAGGCTACAGAACCTGCCCAGATGGAGAGATCAATGCACAGTTTCCCCCCGCTGAGCTGCCGTTGCCACAGCTACACTACTACCGCTCTCTGAAACGCCTGAACCAACCTGGGTGAGCTAGGTTTATGCAGTGACTCTGGCATTAGCTGGCATTTTAAAAGATCACCCGTCTTGGGCTGTGCAGCACTTAGAAGCTTTGCCTGCCTATTAGAACATTTCAGGACCTCAGTGTTGTGAACTGGAGACACGCAGTTTGCTGAAGCTGAGCCTGTCCCGCTGTTACCTAAACTGAAGCTGAGCCACCAGCACTGGCTGCAGCGCTCCAGACAGAGAACTTTGTTCGTGTGCTGCTAACACCGTTCACACAGCAGCCCATTTTCTCCTGCTTGCCACCTCACCTGTCTTACAGCGTGTTCTGGTGGTCTCGCTGGGGATAATAGCTCTCAGGAAGGGAAACACGTCAGTTTTGTAGCTCTTCAATCACAGACCTTGCCTTTTGCTTGGTGATGTTTGCTTTTGGGGGTCTCCTAGAACCATTGTAGCAATTCCAAGCACTGTTGAGAACAGTAGCGTGCCATTACAGACATGTCTCCTTTCAGCAGAGCTGACAGTGACACCTGCACTTCTCCCAGTATACATTTCGCTTGCAGAATTCAAAAATGCAGCTACAATGCACGTGACGCATGACAGGGTGTTTTTTTTTTTACTTCGGTTCAAACTTCATCTTGTTTCAGTTCCAGAAAAACAGTCAGAAGGCCACAACGCCTTTCATCCCACTCTTGTCTCCACACATGACATAGCGCTGAAGTCTTGGCCAGCAGGATGGTCTTTTTCAAAGGCATGGTGGTGAAGATTATTCAGCTGAAAAGAACTCATAGGCTGCTCTCCATAGCTCATCGTCCTGGTCCTGGAGTTTTCTCTGAAGGAGTAGAGATGGGCAACAAAGGATTTGATTGCAGAAGATAAACTTCACATGCTATTTGAGGCACCTCCAATTTCCATACCGGAGTAATGGCTATGTAGATGCTATTACAGAGATATTCTTGGCTCTGGTCCTGAATCATCAGTGAGGATTGTGGGTTTACTGTTAAAAGAATTAATGTTTTTTTAGAATCAAACCAGATTACTCTAAAGAAAGTGAAAATGACCAGAGCTCCAAGCCAGCCTGTCTTTCCCAGGATACCGATAGCTAGAGAAAACCAGAGGTCATGGATCATGTTCTGTCACTTCACTCTATTGATATTTTTCATGTTTCAGGCAGACATCCAAAATTGGATGTTTTTCCATAAAGCAAAAGCAACAGAAACAAAGTGGCAATAATAATGCACCCAGTATCAGTCCTTCCCACACCTACAAGCTTGATACTACAACTGCAGATCCGATATGCACCTTTTCCTTTCTTCTGTTCTTTGTCTCCCTGAATTCGACAGAATATTTGTATTTCTTCATAGAATAAATGTGTTTAGAGTATCTTTCGATTATCCTAGAATCTAAAAAAATTGCCTAGCTTTGTGGTATCGTGTCTTGAAAGATGAGGAATACTTTAAGGTGCTAGTTTTTCTAGATATGATCTAGGCAGGATCCAGGTACTCTCTAAACTGGATTTGTCGTATTTTTGATATGCTGATAGTCTGCTTAAAGCAACCTTACTCTCTTAGCCTGTACAAGAAACATCTGTATAAATCCAGAGATATTGTCCACCCAGAGAACGTCCGTTGTGTAAGTCTATTCTGCTGTCAGGTGGTGAACAGTTCTGTCTGTTGAAACTCACCTTTTCCTCGTGAAATACATTCACATTTTTTGATACAGGATATATGGCTTCAGTTGAGAACCTGACAATACCAAACTTCAAGGGGCAATGGGCACAAACTGAAGCAGAGGAAGTTCCAGCTGAACATGAGGAAGAACTTCTTCCCTCTGAGGGTGATGGAGCCCTGGGCCAGGCTGCCCAGGGAGGCTGTGGAGTCTCCTTCTCTGGAGATATTCAAGAGCCACCTGGACGCGGTCCTGTGTAGCCTGCTCTGGGTGACACTGCTTCGTTAGGGGAGTTGGACTGGGTTACCCACAGAGGTCCCTTCCAACCCCAACCACTCTGTGATTCTGTGGTGCTCTCCAGGTGTCCTAATGGTTACACAGGGAGGCACCTGTGACCATCTGTTAGCCAGGCAATTTTATCCCGCGTTCCAGTGGGTCAAATCCGAGCTGCTCTTCAGGTTACGTGTTGTAACGCAGCTTGAAAGGCGCGTGTGTGCCCTGCTTGGCCTGCACACCCTGCTTACAGCTGAGGAACCTTCCCACTAGCAGGGGCTGCTGGGCTACGCCCGTACTGCGGCGTGCCTGCTCGGACCACGACCTGAGAGGCGAAGTGAGACCAGGTCCCCGTCCTTCACCCTTTGCACCTCAGCTGAGTGACGGAATGGGTTTTGTGTGTCTCACGTTGAGAATAGCTGAGAGTGCAGACTGTCAGCTCATGCTGAGAGAAAGCACGCCGGGCTTGAAGGCTGGCCGTGCTGCTCCCGGCTGCCTTTACGTACAGCCTCCACCGATGCTTGTACGTACTTGTCACTGTGTAGTTTCCATCATGCCGTGAAATTTTCCTGTCGCCACAGGGCTCAAACTCACTCTCTGGCAGAGTTCCCCGAGGCTCCATGCCTTTTGTCTGGCCGTTACGAGTCCCTGAAATCAGCCAGCTGAACGCTTGTGCAATGCGATGTTGATGTATTGTGATGGCTCGGCCTGTTCTGCCCCAGCTGTCACCCACAAAACTGCTCTGTTGTGTGAAGGTGGATCGTGAAGGCCAGTACAAGGAGTGTTGATGTGTTCTCCTGGGCTGACCCCAGCGAGGAGGGTCCCTACCTCTCCTGGCAGCCGGAAGGCAGCCGGGGGACGCCTGGTGCATGCGTCAAGGCTCACGCTTTACCTTTACCCGTAGCTGGATTACGTGTTTTGCCTTCAGTTGGACGTTGCTGCCAACAAAACTGCTAATGCTGGCAATTCAAAAACTGCATAAAATGTTACAACAGAAGAGCTGTTCAGATTTGCTTGAGCCTTTAAGTGCCTGGCAATCTTCTACGCCTTTCTAATTATTACCACATCATCTAGCATTTAAAATTACATTCCGGACAGGCAGGTCTAAAAGGAAATCCCAATTAGCTGCCTAATTTCAGAGAGCTGGTAACAGATCAGACTTCTTCATGCATCAGCTGCACTGTGTCCTGGGTTGGAAAATGCTCTGTTTGGGAATTAACCTAAGGAAGGGTCTCTTCTAGCTGGGTCCTGTAGCTGCAGCAGCACGCTGAGCCACAGCTCGTACCTCTGCTGGCTACAGAGCGAAGCTGGGGGCCGAGGTAGGGCTGCTTCCTGCTCCTCCTGCCCCTGGGCTGCAGCCCCGGGAAGGGCCCGGCGTCCGGGGCTTTTCATCAGGAAAACCCTGATGTGCTTTAAGAGACTGCTGCGGATCCCGGGGACAGAGGAAGCAATCCAGAAGGAAACGGGCTGCCCCAGTGATGCTTTGGGCTGATCTCCGGTGCTCCGGTAGCTTTGTAAGGCTGCTCAGGCAATGGCTGCTCAACTGCCTGTGGCTCTGTCCTCTTCCTCCAGCCCAGTCACGAGCACCAAATCTATTTCAGACCAACAAGTGGCAGAAACCATTCCGTTGTGGGTGCTCTTTGCGTTTTCCGATCCCTTTCTGGGTTTGTCTCAAGGTGAGTTGCTTCACAAGGATGCCTTCTGCCTGCGGGCCCTGCGTGACGAGGGCAAGGGCAGGGTCCTGCACCTGGGGAGGAACAGCACAATGGACCAGTACAGGAGAGGGACCTGGGTGTGCTGGTGGATGACAGGTTGACCATGAGCCAGCAGTGTGCCCTGGTGGTCACCCTGCTCTGGGTGATCCTGCTGTGGCAGGGGGCTGGACTAGATGACCCACAGAGGTCTCTTCCCACCCCGACCTGACCATTCTGTGATTCTGTGTCTTTCTCTCTGAGAGAGATTTTCTACCTAAAAACAATTATGATCTGAAAACTGATTATATAGGGATGTCATCTTATGCTCAGGAAATTTGCTTGCTCAGGACCACCTGCTAACGTGAGCGTTGAAATGCTGTCCGCTCGCTTTTCTGCCAGCTTGGTCCGAGAGCACCTGGACTGCAGCGAGAGTAAGGGCCGGGCTCTTCACCGACTCATCAATCACGGACAGGCTGCTAACTAATTTCCATTATAACATCCATCTGTGCGCCCCATTCTGCAGGGACAAAGAGCCATGCTGTAATTATGGATGGGCCCTTAATTATACCTGAGTGACTTCGCAAACAGAAATAGGGATGCACAGATCAAACTTTGATGAGCATTTAACCAGCCGTAGGCTTTGCAGCTGGTTGTGGAGTTTCAGACAGAGAGAAATAAGTTACCTGTGTGTCCCAGGGCTGGGTATGTAGGACTGGTAAGGAGAGGAAGAGGATGATTTTTTTTTTTTTTTTTTTTAACTATACAGAATAAAATGCCTAATTGTGAAAGTCAGTGTTGAGAGTGGAAGCGCACTCCAAATAAAACTGTGGAAGAATAAATGAACAGGTATGTCTAGTCATAGGGTAAATGAAATCCCTAAAGAATCTTTTAGATATAAGGTATGAAATGATTTTGAGAAATTGAAAGACTGATGGTATAGAGATGCCAGAACAGCATCTAGGATTTCCACACTGTTTTCTCTCCGCGTGTGTCCATTTAACAGAGCGTCCTGGGGAACCGAGGGTCTTGAACCCTCGTGTGATCGTGTGATCTAGAGTCTTTATTGTCACTGAGGTGAGAACACGCGCAGCGTACATAGCGTTTGCTCTCCCAGAGGAGCTATAAAATATGTTTTCACTTGGGGTGAAAACCATTGCAGGTGACTAAAGGCCAAAGTGCAGCTACCAGGATCATACCTCACCCAGAGATATCACAGAGGAGCTGTGTACTTCAACAATGTCACTCAAGTTACCTTTGCAGTTTGTGAGAGGAGGGTTAAAGTCAGACCCTCGGGAATATAGGGTTTGAAGAGCTAAAACACTGAGCCAACATTTCGTTTGGAAGGATCTATCTTTAAAAAGAATGTCATAAAAGCCTGTATTTATTAATATAGCATTTGGGGGCTTTTGGATTGCGTAGCAGCGAGCTAGTGTTACTGCAGAAGAAGTTTGTGCAATATTAGACTCTGAAAATTACTGGTGTACAGGTACTTAGACACACAGGCACATGTCAGAGGTGCAATATAAACCTGATTTAAAGCCATTCAGTAGCAGCAGTTGTTGATATTGCAGCAGCACCGAAGGATTTCGACAGGGATCGCCACCACATGCAAGGAAAGAATGGTAGGAAAACGTTAGGACCCAAAGGCAGAAACGAAATATGGATGAAAGAGGTGAAGAAGGTGAACTGTCACAGCTTGAATTGTGTCCTTTGATAACTATGTCACAGTCCCACAGTCACATTTGCCCTGGAAAATCCAAACCGTAGTCAGATTACATGTAGATATAACCATCTTCTGCTGGCTGGACTTTGGGCTAAGGTCATTACTTAGAAGATACTCGTCTCTGTTACTAAGAACACTTATTACTACAACATCAGCTTTAAAAATGCAATCTATTTTCCACCAGCCATCATTTACTCTTTAATTTCATTCTCTGGGAGTAATAGACAGGGTATCTCTTTGCTAGCAGTTTAACCTTCTGATTTCAGATGCTGCTACAGCACCTTTTACAAAATGGTATCATTGCAATATATACGATGTGATAAAAAGGCTGTATGCCCTTATGCAGAAAAAGAATAACCAGGTTCTTGCCTTTTTTGTGTAATCCATGTCTGATCCCTGCACTGCTTGCACAGCCTCTATTGATAAGGCTGTTGAGGCTGTGTCCCGTCCCGCTCAGTGGGTGAAGGGGAAGGTGAGCTTCTGAGTTCTCTGCGCGGTACTGACAGTCATACCAATGACCGAGAGACTTGATTAAAACCAAAGCTTTACTTGGAAGACAGTGGAATTACAAAAGATGATAACTTTGGGACTTCATAACATCACTTTTAGCACAGTGGTGTTGGAAGCGGATATTTACTTGGCAACGGTTTCAGCAGCACAAAGTCTGATTTCGCAAAACCGCAGAATATAGCAGGCTGACAGACTTATACCAACATTACCCTTACGCGCTGAGAAAGCCAGAGACAGAGCGAGAGAAGAAATAAGAGATAAGATATCACTACCGTAGGATCCAGCGGCAGTCTCTGAGCTGGAGGTCAGGGTCCTCCGGTGGTGGGTGCACACCTGGTGGCCAAGGTCTTCTGGAAGTGGGCGTGCACCTGATGGTCTGGATGTTCTGGCAGTGGGCGTGCACAGCAAGGGGCTGGCCCCCTCTCCTTTTGTATCCATTGGGTGCCTGTCTCATAGCTTCCTGAAAGTTCTCGAAAATGAGTCAGTGGGCATGAGGGGGGGGTCTCGAAGGCCTTATGTTCCTCCCCCGAAGGCAAGTGCTCAACTTGCTTGCCTGTGTGACATAGGTGGGTTTCACAAGCCAGCACTCTGCCTCCGCAGGGTTTCACTCGTCTGCCCCACTCCCTTGTCAGGATGACGAACTTCCCAAAGCACAGTGCCTAATTTAGAAGTCTTTCCTGTGCTGAGGGCTCCAGAGCTGGACGCAGGACTCCAGGTGGGGTCTGATGAGAGCAGAGTAGAGGGGCAGAATCACCTCCCTCACCCTGCTGGCCACACTTCTCTTAATGCAGCCCAGGACACGGTTGGCCTTCTGGGCTGCAAGCGTATAGGAATTATTCGTGTTGAACTCAATCAACAGCCCTATCTGCATGTTCAGCACGCCCATTAAACTCACTGGAAAACTGGTTGTGCAAGTCCACACTGTGGGACTACAGTACAGAAGAGTTGCTGAACAAGTTTCAATATCACGATCGTACTTGCTTACAATATTCAGTAAAAGAATCTCAGTAGAATTACAGAATGTCATGGTGGAAAAGGTGAGTCATTGAGGGCTCAGATAGATGGATAGATACAGGTAGAGAGATATATATATGGTTGTGCACATGTAAATTTTAGTATATATTTCTACAAGCCATTGACTTTACTGAGAACTGCACTGATGCTCCCTGATCTCCCAGGGCATCATCACGGCACAGCGAGGCCGCCAGGCTCAGGCCGTGTTTCTGGTGGGCAGTCCCATCAGTTAGACAGTAGGCACAGGTACTCGGTGTTGCTTCAGCTCGTCCCGCTCTGCTCTCCAGAGACAGCTGGCACTGGCCCGAAGTGTCAGAGGCTGAACCCTTCATGAGCCATCTCCTCTATGGTTTAGAGAGGAAGGCATGTCCTCGTATAAA
>Ga0181612_135703_pt1 | contig 10148 bp, 6 predicted proteins | sample HoacroProtozoa21_FD_119630 | JGI IMG/M metagenome (GOLD analysis project Ga0181612, IMG submission 119630) | Hoatzin crop microbial communities from Cojedes, Venezuel. Combined Assembly of Gp0051906, Gp0051904, Gp0051908
CGGACCCGAGTCGGTCGGCCGCCGTTAGGGCGGCGCGGGAGCCGGGAGCGGGGCTGGGCTGCGGGACCCCCCCGTCCCTAGGCTGCGCGTAGCCGGGTTCACGGGGTAGTTCGCGACTTTTTTAAACGGAGAGGAACAGACTGCCCGAGCTCGGCAGGGCGCTGGAGGCCGTGCTGCTGACGCCGGTGGGCGCTGAGCTCCTTTAGCAGCCGGGCACATCCCAGGTTTCTTGGGACCTGTGGTCCACGGTAGAAAATGGGCAAGCAACAAGTCGTGGGATTTTTCAGACGCACCCACAGGCATGCGGCACGCAGCTCCCACTGAAAGTAGGTGGGATCGAGTGCCAGAGCCTCTGGGAAAAATTCCTCCTCGCTTCTTTCTCTCCCAGCCGCGAGATCCTCAAAGAGGAGCTAACTGCCTACCTCTGCAGTCTTCCTTTAAAAATAAAACATCCCTGACTGACTTCTCAGGAGAAGATGGTGGAAGAGCTGACAAATTCACACGGGTTTAAAACAAACAACGCTAAAACCATGAGGTTTTGTTGTCTTGCTCATGCCGAACAGCTCTTTCTGTGTCGCCAAGCTTCCTGCTTTGCGTGGATTCCTAACACCTGATGCTTTGTACCCCCTTCGTAAGGAGATGAGTCCCACCTGATGGCCGGCTTCTTCAGGCTTGCACACTGTGTGGTGCTTGCTTTTTAACAGAAAGCTGCAGCTAGTTACCTGGGGCTTGAAAACAGAGTAGTTCAGCAGAACACACATGGGCAGGACTCCATTTCGTGACTCAAGCCTTTGTAGGACGTGCTCAGTCCAAAGTCCAAGTGAAATGACCATAGTATTACTTCAGGATGTGGAAATGTATCCTTTTTAATGGAGTCGCTTCAGCTATTCTGCCAAATAATTACTACTGCTTCTGTTCAAGTCCCCAGCAGGTAAACACAGCTAAATCCACACCCAACCCTGTTCAGTGTCCCATGACCTGGGGTGTCTGTGATGCTTTTTCAGGAGCAGGTGCTCACAGACAGCGTGGTGACAGCTGCAGGGACTGCACGCAGATAAGCATCAGGGACTGAGCTCCAACGCTTGCTTGAGAAGATCCCAGGTTTTCCTTGCAGGGCTCCTGATGGGGCAGAGTGTGGTGTTAGTTAGGCAATAGGAGTTTCGGGGGAGGGGGAAGCCCTTTTTCAAGATGGAACGTCTGCAGGTGGGACAGGTTTGGGATTTTTTTTTTATTTTCCCCTATGCAAATCTTACTGATGACTGTTTTCATGCTTTGGCCTATCCCGTCTGCAGCGCTAACCGCATGGCAGTTTAGAGGAACACCCAAGTGGCTTGGCCTTTCGCTTCTCTTCTCTAAATGGCTTAGGTACTTACTTCCCATTGAAGATCAGCAGGTAAGTGGGCTCTTCTGGGACTTTACTGCTTCTTGGAAACCGCACGCAGAACAGCTTGTGACCCAGCCAAGGTGCTGTGGAGGCTCAGACACGGGAAGGAAAAATCCAATTAGATTGTTGGTTCGTGCGTGGTAGTTTCTAACAGTTGCATCTGGTGTGCTGAGATTTCGCTGCAGCACCGAGCACACGACGGTAGCCACGGACAACTACCTATTTTTGGCAGAGGAAAGATTCCCGAAAATGTAGTTTTGACCTTTTACTGGTTGTGCTCAGTTCATCAAGTGAAAGCTCCACAGGACGCTGTTTCGTTAGATGTGCCTGGGCGGTAGTGGCCAAATACAGCTTTCAGCCAAGTAAAGTTGTTTTGGGTGGAGGGAGGAGGGGAAGTGGAAGGAAAATTCGAGGATATGGGGGACCAGAAGGGTGTAGAACACGCACAATTCTGAGGTTATGGTTGTTGAAAATCAGTCGCTCTGTTTTAAGCTAGAAAGGCAGATGACAGTGTAAAAAAATGTTTTTGCAAATACTGAATTTGCATTTTCAGATGACTCCAGTTAGCTTGGCTTCTCACTTCCCTGGAGCATTCTGGCTTTGGGCGTGTTAAAATATGGTTTTCTGGGGTCCGGTTTTAACTTCCAAAGTTTCTTTTTGCAGCATGTAAACTCCGGGGGGAGGTATGTTTACGTTGAGTCTCTGATATAGATCAGCTCCTCTTTTGATGTACAATTCTCTGTCCTACAGTTGATTTTCAGTAGAGGTATTGTGGTTTATTTTAGTACAGGGACAGGCCCAAGAATTTATTAGTGAGACAAGCAACTCTGCTTCTGGCGCCATAGACAGCTCTGGAAGCGTTTTTCGTGTGTGTGCATGTGCCTGGGTGTATGTACTTGCAGATGTAAAAGCCAGAGCGTGTATATTCTATTTTAAGGCATTTGTTTCTTTTGCTTTAAAAGAAAAAAAAATGGTACCATTTTGGCTAGTGGCTTAGTTGCAGTGAGATGCTGTAGAGGTGAGCATGGTGAGATTTTTACTGCGTTACCATATGCAGGCTGGATCGTATATTTCTGTAGCCCAACTTCAGCGAGGCTGTGCCAAGGCTGTCTTGCACACAGAAGCGAAAGCAAACGCTTTGCAGGGGTTGTTCTCCTCTTTGACAACGTACTGGCAGTGTTGAGTTGCACAAAGGGTGAATGATCCAGGGTCAGAGTGAGGAGATGGGAAGAGAGGAAGGTATTGAGTAGTGGGACTGGCATCTCTGCTCTCCGATAACCCCGGGCAATGTTTTCTCTTTCGGCTTTGCAAGAAGCAGGTGAGCGTGTTCCTTCCGTGTTCCTTCCGACTGGCCTGATAATTGTGCTACAACAAAGGGAGACATGCCTGCCTTCTAGGAATTCCTCCCTTTCTGTTATAAAGGGGTTTCATTCTTCTTGGGTGATCAGAAAGAATGCAGAAGGAATCTGGAAAGGCAGATGAAAGTGGCTCAGCTTTTCGTATTTTAAAGTCTAAAATTTTAGAGTTCAGAAGTTCTTCCCTAACTTGAAAACTTAATGAGTCTCTGAAGCAATACCTCCTTTTAATTTAGATCATGAAATTAAATTTTGCAAAGAAAACTTAAGCACTAAATTCTAGTCTTGACAGGTAACAGAAGTACGAAACCATTTTCACACGCGTATTATGCATGCTGCTTTGTACTGGCCTTTCACAAATGTAATAAGCAGGGCGTGTTGGTTTTTTATTCCCAACCTACTTTACTGTTCTCTGCTTGACTCCAAATTTTTTTGCAGGACAAGTCTCTCTCTGCTTTTCCAAAAGTGAGAGGGCAGAGGGATGGAGAGGACTTGTTCTGCAGTCTTTTCTGAGTGCATTCCAGTTGCTAAACCAGTTGTTTAAAGCAGAACTTGGGGGGACAGCAACTTGTTTTGCGCAGAGACCAGGGAGGAGGAGGAGGACCACTTTTCCCCTGACTTGGGGGATTTACTGCTCCCCTACTAGTGCGGGTAAATCACTGTTTTCTGCAGAATGGCAAATACGCTCCACTAGGATTTCTGATTCTTTGCTGGCGAGATGTCCCTTTCGCTTCTGTGCAACTGCTCATTTAAAAAATGGCATGTATTTCAATAACATACTTAAATTTGGCAAAATGATCTTGTGTAATGCTTTTTAACTTCTGTGGACCTACGTTCCTACTTGTCATCTTTTTTATCTGTCCCACATTTCATGTAGTTGAACTTCCGCAGCTAAGATTCAGGCGTTAGGGTAGCTGGCAGTCTAACTCCCTGGTTCTAATTTGAGATCTGAATTGCAAAGCTTTGAAGTTAAACCTTTTAAAGGGCCCAATCGTATGCACTTCTGAGTATACTTAAGTCTACAGAAATGTAGTGTCAATTCCAGCACGAGACACACTATTATGGTTTGAAATGGAAGCTGAGACAGAGAGCTTTAGGTTTAGCAGTGCTGTTAAGTACTCGTAGACTCAAATGCTTCTACATTAGTTATTAAGCTCTCCAGCTGACAGAATATTTGTGTATAATAGTCAAATGGCAACTGTTTAGGATTAAATGTGTAACTGGACTGACGCCTTCCATTTATAACTGCACTTCGATGCAGTTGTCAGAGAAATCTGTTTTACTTGTGGTTTTGCTACTAGCTCTTCCCCATTCAGGGGCGATGGTAATGCTGTTGTTGACCATTCATCAAGTGGGAAACAGATGGCACTAGTTTCCCTTCTATTGAAAGATTGTGTTGAAAGGCTGCTCCTGTGAGAATGGCAGCAACGATGCAAAACAAAATATTTTCAGAATATACGTGTCCGATGCCAGCATTTGCCAGAACGTTAATTGTAAAACGTGTATCTTGTTCTGCTGTGGTGTAAATACCAGCTGGTGACAGAGATCATCTCATCAGCGCCTGGATTTCTGGGAGAAACCGGGCTAGAAAGTAAATCAAATTGTTGAGATGGGTTCTGGCTTGCACTGTAACAGTCAAGATGTTCTTGCTGCTTACGTTTTGTGTCTGCGGTTAGTCCTTGACTTGCTAAAGAAAAGCACTAGACCATCGACTTCATGTTGGGGGAGTCAAGAAAAATTAAAATTGCTGTTAGGTAGTTGGAAATTCCCAGGTGAACGTACTTTTGGATCTCCAGAGGCTTGTTAAACACAGTGTCCTCAAGAGACTGTCCCTTGAAGGAGAGCATCCGATACCAAGAAACAGAATACGTACTCGAAGTGTTTGCCTAGACACTCGGTTGTTTATTTGTGTTGACAGTCCAGGGATTCTGACACGGTTTGGCTGTGCATTCAGGTTCTTTTGCTAAGTGTTCCTGAAAACATAGCGAAGCGGAGGGTAGTTCTGAGCCTAGCCTAACCATGCCTCAACAAACCCATCCAGCAGCTGGCTAGTTGGGTACCTTCTTTCATTTACTACAGCTGCGCCTGGCCTTTGGGCCAATGCTGTGCGAACAGAGGGAGCAATGAGTCTCCTCAGAAGCCTGGCAGCATTTGGGGTGACTTTGCTGGATGTTTGCACAAGTCATGCTTGCGAGAACCCAGCCCTAGGTGAGCTCCTCGTGCTGTGAATGTGCACGAAGAAGAAAGGAATGCAGCACTTGAAGCCTGTGGCAAGCAGCACGAGTTGGGGCAGAAGGGAAGGCCTGTCCCCTCCATCTCTCTCTTAACAAGTCCCTTGCCGTCAGCAGGCTCTGCAGGAGGTCTGGTGGAGACAAGCTTTTTGGAGAGCTGACTCTTCTGCCTTGCTACACGTTTGTGCAGTAGTAATCGCAAGGAGACACAACATCAGGGGGCACCCGGTGGGCTTGTGTTACAATATGCTGGATCCAAGTGTGAACATGCGTGCTTTCAGCTGGATGCAGGTTCCATAATGAGTTTCCTATAAGAGTGTTAACCGACAATATGAGATAAAATTCTTGCTTTTCTGTTGTTCTCGGGAGTTGCGGAACCGTGCGCGTTTGCTTTGCAGTGCTGCCGTGCTCTGATCTCCCGCTGTGGGGTGGGAGGTTATATTTTTACCTGTGTAAAGGGAGGACTGTGACTAGGGCTGGGTGGTTCACTAGCTTTTGCTGCTGTCCTGCAAAAATGCGTGGGATCTTTTTCCCTCGCGTGCAATCTGTCTGTCAGTACGGTAAGCACGATGCTAGGTATGGTTGTTTCGTGGAAGCCTATTTTTGACCTCACCTGAAGCTGCTTTTCAAATTATTTTATTGCTGTAATGATGTGGTGAGTCTTGGCGCTGTAGACTGAAGATTTTGTGTTTTCTCTGTTCCTGTGGAGGATATTAGAATTATGTCCCTTACCGTCCTGCGGGTGTAAGATTTGGGGACAATCGCTAGCTGCATACATTCACCAGTAACCCAAGTCGGGTTGCTGGGACTTGGCAGTCCCTGGGACTGAGAAGTGACTGGGAGTTCCCTCTCACCAGACTTGCCCACAAGTGATGGAGAAGCTGCTCTCCCGAAAGTCCTGCCTGAGCTGCTGCGTCTGTCAGTAGTAGTTGTGGGGAGGAGAGGTAGTTTTCTGTTAGCTTCTACAAGAATATAACGACTTGGCCTGTTGTTAAGGGAAGAGGGGGAAACCTTGCATTATTTGCACGGTTCCATCTAACTTTAATTTTTTAAAAGCAGAAGTTCTCGGCAGTGGGAACCCGTTCTCCTGGAACTTCCTGCAGCTGGTGGCCTGTCCCCGCTCTGAGCAGTTCATGATAAGAAGCAGCAGAGGTGGCTGCTCGCTCCCTGCAGCAGGTGGTTGAGGCAGACCTTGCACCGTGGTCTGTTTAAAGGAGAACCTCTTGGAATGGTCCCCGCCTGTGTTGTAAGACAGATGCTGTGTGGCCTGTGAGGACTTGCTGTGTGTCCAGGCCCAGCGCCAGGAAAGCACCGGCTTTGCTCAGTTGTTGGTTTGGTTTTTTGAAGCGCCGTGGGAGCTCTGTTTGCTCCGACAGCTTCTCATACCGTGTCAGACTGTGCTGAACAGGACTCTGCGCCAGGGAGTAACTGGTGCCTGGGGAGAACTGATTTGGCGGTGGGGACATTGTGTGTTGAGGGGGTCTTCGTTGTGGTGACTGCAGTAAATCCACTTGTAATTAATGCTGAAAGTTTCTGCCTGTAAAATACCTCCACTGTACGTTAACCTGCTCTGATAGCAAATCCCAGCCCAGGCGTACTGAAAAGGACCAGCAGACCTCTATGAGCACCATGGCTTTTCACTTCCTCAGTGAACTTTCACTGTTCACTTCTGAGTGTGCAGAGCCGGGGGTTAAGAAGGAACACCTTTGCTGTGAATGGAGTACCTTGGCCTCCAGCCTCGCTGACAGTGCTGGGTTGTGTGGTGGGGGCATGTTGAAAAGACCCCCGGGGTCCTGCTCCCCTGCCCTTCGCTGGATTTCCTTCCCATGGAAAGCAGCGCGGGAGGGCGAGAGCGGAGCATGTGCTGGCAGGGAGCTGGGATGGATGCTCCTGGGTCCCGCGGTGTAGACATGGCTGTAGAGGGTGGGGGACGACTCCACCCTGCTGTTTCTAGAGAGGCTTTTCAGGTACGCCTGCCCTACAGCCTCGAGGTATGACTGCAGCTCATTTGAAATGACTCCTACTCGCTTTCCGCAAGGTTTGGCAGGGCTGTTTCCAACAAGCGCCGGTGCTGATGTCGGGGTAGTTCCAGCGACCCGGGGTTCAGCTGCCAGCTGCTTACCCAGGGGCTCGGGCGGGTTCTCGCAGCCTGCCTTGCCGCGTACGTACGGCTGTCGTTCGCCGAGTCAGCTGCCTTCACACCTCTGGCTTCTGCCCTTGCAGATGTGTCCTTAGAGTAGGATTGTGCAGTAAATGACCTTGTCATGAGTCCTGATGGGTATTGCTTAATATTCCAGCTGTCGTTAATTGTTTTTTTTTTAATAAGAGAGTGTATTTTAGGTGTACCTGCTCATCTGGGGCAATGCAGGATAGAGCTGTGGCCTGATCTAGAAGTTTCCCATCCTGAATTATAATTTACTTTTGGTTTGCCCAGTGAATTTCCCAGGTTTTTCCTTCAGTATCTAACAGGGATAAGTAACACCAGTTCCTGTTTATTTTCACAGGCTACAGCTGGGAGGAAAAGATGTTTGGCTTTCACAAACCGAAGATGTATCGGAGTATAGAGGGCTGCTGTATTTGCAGAGCTAAGTCTTCCAGTTCTCGTTTCACTGACAGCAAACGTTACGAAAAGGATTTCCAGAATTGTTTTGGGTAAGATTCTTTAGTCAACATGGTGGTCAGTCATGGTGTTGATCTCAGGGCCACGAACCTGACGTGCTGTCCCTGTTGCTCTGAGAGACTGAAAGATGAGGTTATCGGAGGCGGGGGGGAAGTCTTCCTCACGGCTTTCGTGGCCGGGCCAGGAGGGGCTGGATCCTCTGCTGCTGTGTGTGGTACCATTTGGTTGTCCATCTGCCATTGCTGCTGTGCCGTTCCTAACAGTGGAGGGTCAGGCTGGTGCCTCCTCCGCCTCGCAGCACGTGCGAGGATTTAGACCCCTCAGACTGCATTTTGCACGTGTTCCTTGGAATCATAAAGTCCCACACAAGATGGTAAACAGCACAGGTCTGTGGAGGTTTTCTGTGGCTCTGAAGATTGAATAAAACTTGATGGGTAAATATTTAGCAGTTCCAACAGGGTTTATGCACAGTACCTTGTTTCAGGTATTGGTGCCTTTGTTCAAACTGGGCATATCAAGATGTTATTAAAACTTCTAATTGGAAACCCATTCTGATGGAAAGTGAGCATCAAGTAATTAGCTTTCCAAAGAGGTAATGTTGCATGTAACGTTACCTCAAAGCATTGGGAAGCAAAACTGTGAATACTAGTGATTTCCTGTACCAGCTGCTGTGACTTTTCAACTTTTTGAAATACTGAAGAACTTTGAAATTCTGTCTAAATTTGTGTCCCTGAATTGTCAGCAAAGCAAATTCTTCTGTGATGGCTTGTAATTTTTTTTTTTATTTTGTTTATTTTGAAGTTTTTTTCCGAGGCAATAAGGATTTCTTCTGTTTATGTTGTAGTTTTCTGTGAAATTAGTTCCCTTGGATAAAACTTCTGTTGTCAGTAGGTATTTTCTGGTTCTTTTTTCCCTTTCCAGTCTTGTTGGATTGCCTCTCATCAAAACCTTAGGCCCAAGTGGAAATTTCACGTGTCGTATTAAAAACTATATACGCACATCAGTATCGCTGCTCTTGCCTCAAGTGCTTAACTTCGTATGTGTAAATCTTTGCAATCTTTAGAAGTATTTCCCTCTCCTCCCCTTTCTCTGTAAACACTCCTTTCAAAAGTTGAAAGGACAAAAGCAAAGCTTTATAGTGCTTTGCATTTACCGTGGATTTTTGTACATAAATCTGGTGCTGATGGTTTTCCTTGTCGTATCGCTTGGCTACTGTCCTTGGCAGTGGAAAAACTGTGTGAAGGCCCGTTGCCTGTTTCTTTTTGTTGTTGACTGCAGTAAAGAAGCTTGCAGTATACCAGGGCCTTTGGTCTTGTGCTATCTGAAATGTGTTTGCCAAGGTAAAAATGCGGTCTTAACACTGAGTAAATAATGGCTTATCTGAGCCTGCCCTGTTCATCTATAAACGCTTCAAAGACTTCCCATTTAAACAGCTGAAAAATTCTACAGTGTATCTCCTTTATATTTCTTTTAGCGTGGATTAGCAGTAGAGATGATTTCTGAAGAAAGCTCGTTAAAAGGAGCGAGTATTGTTGTCATTCCAGTGAATGCAGTTTCTGAAACCTTATCCTACACTAATGCGGGAGCGTGTTAGGTGGTGTTTGTTACTCATCCTTGAAGCTCTGTGAGAAAGTTAAGCACTGAATAAGCTTTTGTCGGATCTCTGAGGTCTGTTCCCCCAAATATAGTCAAGGGATATGATTATTCCTCCTCCTCCCTCTCCAATCAAACCAACCAACCCACTGGAACTGTGTGGTGTGGTGGTGTTTTTTTAAAAAAAAAAATAAACTGACGGTGATGGGACTGTTGTTTTTAGTGCCCGTCTGGAGGCAGATGACAACACCTTTTATTTCTGTATGGAAGGGTGCTTTCTGAAAGTGAGACGTGGTCTTTAAATGGCACTGTTTGAGCACTGCAGATGAACTGTAGTGCCTGAAAACCAACATAAGAAGCCTTCTTTTCTGACAATTTTTATGCTTCTTGCTGTTATCAGATGTGGGGGGGGTGCTTTTGTTAACTGTTCTGAAGTGATTTTTGCTTTTGTTTTTACCAGGCTCCATGAGGCCCGCTCAGGAGATATTTGCAATGCCTGTGTCCTTTTGGTGAAAAGATGGAAAAAATTGCCAGCAGGATCAAAAAAAAACTGGAATCACGTTAGTCGTTTATTTCTCCTCCACCCCAAAACTAACTTATCTCTGCCTTAGTGCATCCTGCTAGAGAGGGGAGATGCTGCATGGGTTTGGGGTTTGTTATTTCCCCCACACTCTCCCTTCCCGCCCTCAGCATCTCCAAATCCTTCCTCTGGTATTTCCTGTTACATGTCTCTTACCTGTCTTCGTTTGGCTTACGTGCAAATGGTGATTATGCAAGCCCAGGATGGAGACACAGACTAACTTACCTTGTAATTCCTTGTTTTCACAAGCTCATAACTTTGTCCAAAAGTCTCTTATGATACAAAACATTTCAAATTTGGCCTCTATCCAAAATTGGTTGCTTTTTTTTTTTGAGGTTTTTTTTTTTAAGTTTGAACAAGCAAGGTGACTTGCTCAAGCAACACA
>Ga0181612_137042_pt1 | contig 10148 bp, 5 predicted proteins | sample HoacroProtozoa21_FD_119630 | JGI IMG/M metagenome (GOLD analysis project Ga0181612, IMG submission 119630) | Hoatzin crop microbial communities from Cojedes, Venezuel. Combined Assembly of Gp0051906, Gp0051904, Gp0051908
CCCCACTCCCCACTTTGACAAGCTTTCCCCCTGCCCCCCCGGGTTTTTAAAAAACGGCCCCCACACCTTCAGTGCCGAGAAAAAAAAAAAAAAAAAAAAAAAAAAAAAGGAAAAAAAAAAATAATCGGAGAGAAACAGAGAAAAGGCATCACATTCCACAACCCTCAGTCAGCCCTGGCAGACTACGAGGCATTTTCAGTCACACAGCACAAAACGCATTAGTCAGAGCTGAAAGACCACACACTTTGTACCACTACCATGCTAACAGAGAATAGTCTGAGCAGAGCTACAGGAAAAAGGAAAGGAGGGGTTCCTATCGGTGCTTCCATTTTATGTGGGGTAGCCATCTAAATACATGAAAAATTCACAGGAAAAGGCCCGAAGTTGACATTCCCAGCAGAAACAACGTGAACGCGGGCAGCGGGGAAAGCTCTCCGCTCTCGGAGCGCGACCTTTGCCGAAAGGACTCCCCCTCCAGCAGAATGTGTTATTCCACAGACTGCAAGACATTATCTAAATCAGAACTTCTATCTCCCCGATGGTTTGTTCATAGGAAACACAAGCCTAGAAAAAGTGAAAGTAATACTGCATGATTCAGATTCCCCGAAACCACATATACTTTCAATTCAAACTTCTCTCTTCTTCAATGCTCCTTACAGTTCTGCAGCTATACCCATCTATGGAGTTTTCTCTTCTCTACTTACGCAGTCTCGACCCTCCGTGCACGCGGAGAATCTGATCAGCAAAGAACACGAAGCGAGTTCAGCGTAAAAAACCCTCCGTCCTAATCCAAATGACCTAATCGCTCATCTATCTGCTCATGGCTTCCGTCCCCCACGCGCGCTTATCTATTGCTTGAAGGCGTTTTAGGAGTACATATATGGCTGAGGAGAAAACACCCCTTTTTAAACCACCGCAGAGCGAGCGAGCGTGCACCGTGCCGGAGCACATGCTCCTGTCCACTGAGACCAGTACCACGGAGTCCCCAGCCCTGAATTCCCCGCTCTGCGCGGGGACCGTCCCTAATGCACCCCACTCGGCTCCGGGGCTGAAGTCAGCCTCGGAAAAGGGCAGGGAGGCGGGGGGGAAGCGGGGGGAGAACCCGTAACCGTCTGCACTGGAATTTCTCTTCAGGAAAGTCCATGCTTTAATGAGAGACTGATACTAGATACCACAAAGAAACTCTTATTTCTGTATGCACATGACTCAGATACATTTTCTGTGTGGGTTATGTGGTTATGTTATGTTTCATCTTAAAAAACTATGTCAAAGAGACCTTTAAACATCAGTTTTAAGAAAAACTTGAAGTGCTTATGTACAATGAGCGTTTTTAAACTGTCTTTTTTTGCACAGTGCTATACAGAGCAGAGACACTAATGTCTGTTTTCATTATAGACATAATTTGCATCTAATACTAAGCACAATAATCTGTAAAAATATTTATTTTAAATGATTTCCCTAAATAGTTCCCAGAAAAGTAAACAAACTGAACCCTTCAGCAAAACAGACCCTCTTAGTTATAATATTGTTATTCTTCCCCTTTTCTCATTTTCTTGATTGTGAAAATACATTTACTCACTATGTTACTGACTCAGACGCACTAGTTTATAAAACAAATGGTAGCTGCTGCTGTGCGGTATTTCAGCAGAGGAAGGCTATCCAGAACTGCCTCAGAGCCTGAACACTGTCGCCATTATAACAAAAGCATTAAAATGAATAATTCATGAGCAGAGGGAGTACCCTACCATTAAAAGGCACCGACTATTTCATGAATTGTCCAAAAGCTACCCCTTTTACTGCCCAGTTCCTCTAGCTACTTAATTATTCTTCATTTTTCTAAAACGCCATAGAATGGTAACTAGCAGAAACACATGGACCAGTTTTAGGAGATTTTCCTGAGGAGTAAGAAATGAAAGCTGAAAAGTGAGCCAGAGAGAGAGGAGAAAAAAAAGAAAGTGTTTATGTTTGATGACGGATATATTAAGGAAACAGGACTTCAAACTTCAACAGGCTTTTCCAAATAGCGCTTTCGAATCTTGAAAATGAAGAACATCGCAATCTGTCCTTTGCCTTTATCTGCTACCTTCCTTTTCAGGATCCCAAAGCATCGCGACAATACTCAGGAATTAAAAGGCCTCATTAGCGAGTACTCGCAGAACTTTTCTCCTGTTTATAGGTGCAGAACCTAAAGTCTCGAGAATACTAAATGATTTTCTCCAGATCACACTGGAAGGCTTGGAGATTGAGACAAGAACAGAGCTTCATCCCCAGCTTACCAGTCCCACGCCTGTCAAAAAGACCAACTTTCTCACTTTATGCTAACAAGCATCACTAGGTTCAATAGTCCTGCAAGTTTTAACCTAATAAAATGAACTGGGGTGCAGACGTATTTTCTGCAGGGACAGGGAAACAATGTGATCCGCTAACCCAACTTTACACCAGAATAATTTACAAACTTAGGTTTTGAATAACATTTTTAAAGGAATTCAGGTTAGAATAGCAAAGTACATCTGTTCCTGTTTCACTGCTGCAGGAAAAGCACACACTGTGCCTGGGAAGAGGTTTATTTATAACATACATTTTCAAACTTTTCAAGACATTAAAATTTGGTACACCAACATCAATAAAGTTCTCAGATTTCATTTGAAGCAACATCTAGTTCTTAAAACAGCAAATTCAAGAAATTGTATCCCTAAAGCCCGTTTGCCCACAGGCACAGCATTCTATAACGTTGAGCAAAAGCCATCCTAAATATCTTTACATATGTGGGTCTCTTTCAGGTGTCCTACTGTCTTGCACTATTGGGATGAACTCAAGTGCAATTCTTATCCCAAGGCTCCTGCTGCAACAAGTCCACTGACTATGTGGTAGAAAGCCCATTAATACTGAGATACAAAATTTGTCCCCAAGACAGAACATTATGTGTGGAACCGTAACATTAGGTGTGATTTTGCAAGATCAGATGCCATTACTGGACAACTTACTGATGGTCCTGGGCTTTTTATTTTTAAACTAGTCACCTTGTTTGCAGACTCTTGGTAGCCACTTTTTCGATTGTGACTTTCAAACTTCTAATCCTCAAACGGACATCTTTTTTGATTCCAATAGCATCTATCTGAGAAAGATGTTCTCCCGATCTGGCATTAGAGAGAAGACTTCTGTTCTGCCAGAAATTTGCCCCTCAGTCAATTCAGAGCTGCTCCCACAGCAAGTCCTTACAGGAATAAGGAAATGCTCTTTAGCAACTAGAACAATCTGTACAGTTAAACATATTTTTAGTTTCCAGTCCCAAAGGAACTGTGAGGAGAACTGAACTATAAAACAAATATAAAAAACACCACACTTGCCTGTTAGATATAATTAACATAGCCCAGCTTACAGCAAGCGGGTTTACTGTAACTAATACAATATTTCAGCACAAATGACCATTAATGGTTTAGTAACTTGTAGCAGGAAGAAAGAGGAGGAAAAACTACAAAAAACTTACGAAAACTCTCCCAAAGATGGCATGAGAGTTCATTTTTTAAAAAAAAATTCACCCAAAAAGGCAGTAAAAGAAAACAGAAGTGTTATGAACATTTCAAATTTATCTTCTTCAAAATAGCTGTCTTGAGTCAACATACAGGAAGAATTATCTGCTGATATAAACCAGCATGAGTACATCCACCAAACTAGCAACCTCCACCAGGGAATCCAGGCTACTGACTCACTACCGAAACAGTGGTGTTCTGGAGAACAAATAGCATCAAATAAATTGTTTCAGAGAACACAGTGCCAGGACAGAAAAATTACCATTACTTCTGCCTAGAGATAGGTAACGATATACAGGGAGCAAAAAGGTTTCATGTCCACAAGCAGGACAAAATTTCCAAGTGCAGGGAACTTAATCAGCATTTTGCTACTTAGACAAGCAAGGCAACCTGGTCTGGAAGAGAGAGAAGTAGCACTGTCCCAAAGGAGACTTTGGTACAGTAATAACTATCAGATTGGTACATCGTTCAGTATGCACGACTGTCTCGAAACTACGTTATGGCCCTAAGCAAGAATGAGTGGAACTACATATAGATACACATCAAAGTAGTGGTAAGGTAACAATCAAGTGCAATAGAAAAATGTAAACACATCAGAGGGAAAAGAACTGTCCAACTGTCCAAGAATAATCCATCTGATCACACTATGCCAAAAGTCTGGTCAGACAACATATACAAATTTATATCTAGGAGCTTAGAGATGTTTGGAGAGTTCTGACGCTTGTTTTGCCTCCCATCATAGTTGTTTTCTTAGTGTCTATAAATTGAGCAGACTTACGTTCTACAGAGCAGTGTTCTGCCATCCTAGCTGTTGTTTACTTGTATCGGCAAGCATCAGTCATGCAGACTGTGCAACGCAGCACAAATACACGAACCATTCACAGACCTTTCAGTACTACAGAGGAACAGTAGAGCAATTAACTATCGCTTTTAAAAGAAACAATAACTTTTAGACATCAATATAATGTTATAAATTAAAAATAACTTGTAGAAGACAATTTGAGGGCTAAATAAACGTAGCCAGACACAACAGTAGTGAAGGGCAGCAGAATGGTAATTTCTACCTTCTTTATTATTAAAGAAATACAGCTGAGGAGGTGTCTCACCAAAACTATACGATCACAGAGTGGGTGAGGTTTGTCAGGACCTCTGGAGGTCAGCTGATCCAATCCCCCTGCTCAAGCAGGACCACCTAGATAGAGCGCACTGCCCAGGATTAGGTCCAGGCAGCTTTTGAAAACCTCCAAGGATGGAGACTCCACAACCGCTTTCAGCAACCTGTGCCAGTGCTCAGTTACCCTCACAGGGAAAAAGTGATTCCTCATGTTCTGATGGAGCCTCCTGTGTTTCAGTTTGTGTCCGATGCCTCTCGTCCTGTCACTGGGCACCACTGAAAAGAGCCTAACTCTGTCTTTTTTTGCACTCTCCCTTCAGGTATTTGAACACATTGGTGAGAACCCCCCCTGAGCCTTCTCTTCTCTAGGCTGAACAGACCCAGCTCTCTCAGGACTTCCTTAGATCAGAGATGCTCCAGTCCCTTCATCATCGTAGTAGACCTTCACTGGACTCTCTCCAGTAGCTCCACATCTCTCTTGTACTGAGGAGCCCAGAACTAGACGCAGCACTCCAGGTGTGGCCTCACCAGTGCCAAATAGAGGAGAAGGATCACCTTCTTCAACCTGATGGCAGCATTCCTAATGCAGCCCAGGATACTGTTAGCCTTTTTCAAGGCAAGGGCATATTGCTGACTCATGTTCAACTTGGTGTCCACCAGGACCCCAGGCCTTTTCTGCCAAGTTACTGCCAGCTGGGCAACTGAAACCCACTCTCAGCACCCAAATGACAATGCAACTCTCGCTCACGCACATAGTTGAAGAAGTTGGGTGAGACGTGTGGGTAAAGTGACACTCAGTCCTCTGGGCTGTTAATCAGTAACAAAACAGTCCAGACAAGGCAGAAGTCGAGAGCAACAGGGGAGAAGAATTAGTCGACTGAAGATTTGTGCTCCAATTTGCAACCAGCTTCCTCCTTTCTGCAATAATCCTTCCCTTCATAAAAGACAACAAAATCTCTTTATTCACACAAGAGTATACATTGTCTGTCCCAAAGCAAGAGCAATTATATTCAGCAATAAACTAGAAACTACTTATAATTCAACGAAAAATAGGGGCAAATCTAGGCCATCTTACCGCTACATAAAAAGGGAAACAAACATGGAGACCTAGTGTCTGTTCTTGCAGCACAAAGAACGCTTCAGATACTGGCAGCAGAAACAAATCATCCAAAACATACCAGGGTCCCGCACCCATGCCTCATATCACCAATGAAATTTCACTGAATGTCACACAAAAATAATTACATAGAGAGTGCTTGGATTTTCCTAGTCTCTTTTCCAGTGTCTTCCATATTTTCAATTCCTGTTTTATACTCCAAAATATTTACAGACCCATGACCTTTGCAATTTAAAAAAAAAAAAAAAGAGGGAAAAGTATCTTCAAATATTTCTTCTTTACTGTGAACACACAACTGAAAAATACAAAACTACAATACAAAAACAATGAAAAGCAGCTCCAGACCAACATGTCTAAGGAAAAGACGAACTTGATCACTTTGCTCAGAGAGGCGCAGGGATATTGCAGCTCCTCAGGGACTAGCAGCCGTGCAGGTATATTGGCGTGTATTCCGTTTCCTCAGCAAGGCCAATCGAGGGATGCTACCACTGATTCCGCTCATTTCTTCTGCAGTGTTATCACGGCATGCTGCAGTTTCAGGCTTTTGGTGTTGTGGTCTCCTGTTTGATCTACAATACTAATTTTGCGATTGTGGCATGAAGGGATATCCTTAAGGCCTCCTTTTGGGGTTTAATGGATGTTACTTGACATGCCTGTCAATAATCTCATTCTGCTGTACGTAAGCACACAAACAGGAAGACAAAAATATCTCTCTCATACCTGGACTGTTCCAATGCAAGTGAATAGTTGTTCCATGTACACAAAAACAGGAAGAATGTTTGTCTTGTATTTGTCTGTAGGAACATCTGCTCAGTATTTTTCAGCATACTAGTATCTTGGCATGAAATCTCAAGCAATGATTATACTCAAAATTAAAAGTCCTGCAGTCATCCCCAGCAGAAAAAAAGGCGGAGGATTTCAGGGGCTCCCAATCTATTGTTCTTGTTCAGTGTTATCTCACCAGGATTATTCAGGGCATCAAAAACTTAACAGCATAAACACAGACTGATGATCAGCAACCAAGCACCCTAGTTCTCTGGACTTGTCAGACCAATCGCTCTTACAGCTGTTCAATGTTATATTTAATAAGCAGCAACATTCTGCACAAGAACTACACTTGCTTTTGCTGGTGCTGTATCAAGAAATCAAAGCATGTTACATAATACCAAAAAAGTTGTCTTTAAAAGTTCTCTGGTCTTTGAGAGACTGCCATTAGTTTTTTACCCCTGAAAAGTTTGAACAGCTTATTTCAAAAACTTATCCTCTACAAATGTGAGGCATCAATTAAAATTTAAATAGCTTGTTCACAGTTTTCGTGGCTGGAAGCCTGACTTTTTCAATAGCATGTCACTAGTTAAATCAAGTCCTGTTTAATTTGAGAATCATAGGAAAGCAAAAGAAAGGGAGGGACCTAGGCAAATGGAATGAAAGCTAGCTTTCAAGCAAGGATGTAGAGGAAGAACAGAACAGGGAGAAGGAATAGGAATTTTCAGTCCTACCAAATGTAAAGTTTGCTTATGGTAGTCTTCCATTGCACCTAACAGTAGGATTGAAACCCATGATTTTCACAGATATTGTCTCAATTACTTTCTAAATCTGTCTTCCATGTTGTTAGCCAGATGGAGGTACGTGCAGACTGGCACAGTGACCAGCTTTTAAGAACTCTTTTTTAATAAGTTATACCAGGTAAACTTTATCACTGAATTAGTACTCCCAGTTACTTAATGTTTTTACAGAATCACTAACAAGGTAAAAAGGCTTACAGGTGTGTAAAATACTAGTACTTCTAAAAATGTATGATGCACAAAAAGCTATCTTGTGTGAAGCTGAGCACTCAAAAGGCAGACGGGGCCAGACTGAAGCACACCTGTGCAACCTGAAGTCAATCTCCCTTTATGTGTGTGCACACCATGATAACAGTCTTCAGTTACTGTTCAAAACCTGGGTTTATTTTCTTGTACAGGTCCATCCCATTCAGCGCACAAGATCATTAGCTGTTTGTTCAAAGAGCAAACCAATATTCTTATTTACTCTGCTATTCACCATATAGCCATAGACTTTCCTGCTGTATGCTATTTAACTTGAGCTTTGAGAGAAAGAGAGTGTGCAAATTTCTTAGTGGGCTTGTCACCACTGTACGTATCCTGTGAAAATGACTTCCATAATATAAGCACCACCTCCCTATGAAAAAAGGAACAAGAAGTATCTTCATTTCACACCTGGACAACTGAAGTGTAAGAGAGTAAGGCTTGAAGTACCACTAACTGTGGTCATCCAATTTAAGCTACCGGAACGGAAATGAGAAGTGGTGCCAGGTGACCTAACAGGCTGAGCTGCAGGCTGCCATAGTGCAGCAGCTGCTTCCAAACCACCTCAGCCATCCCCACAGCAAGGCCCTCCGATGGCTCTTGGCGAGAAGGCAATCATCTCCGACTAAGTTACTGCCAGCCAGGAGTCAGAGACCCTCAAAATGCAGCTAGCACTGACCTCGCTGAAGGAAAAGCCTGCCTAGCACAGCCAACAATCAAAACACAGCAAAAGCAGGGCATAAACAAGCAGGTAAACCAACTTTTCAACACTGGTGAGTACTCAATGGTTGATGTCTCGCAGACCGCTGTGACAGAGGCAGGAACAGAGCCCTGGGGCAGCACTCAGGTGCCCTTACCTGAAGTCATTTGTTCTTTGAAAATTTCCCCTCACTCACCACACAGCTTTCAGGGTCTGTAGCTATCAAATCTGATGCATCCCCAGGCAAATCCACCTGAAGTAGGGAGTGGAGGAGGAAGTCCTTTGGAATAAGCGTTATGCGAATGTGTAATTAGATCCTCTATCATCACTAATCAATCAGAACTACAGTGAGCCAAGATGGCATTGCCAAAATCAACTCCGACTTCGGTTAATTTTTTAGTTCCTGATTTTAGTATCTTATTAGTCAACATATTTATATTCAGCACATTTTTAAAGCCCTAGGAAAAAAAATGTAGAACAAATACTTTCATGGGAAAGTAGCCTGACCGCAGTGTGATATGGTTGGATCCACAATACAGACCTCTACCATTTGTACTAACAGAGGGAGTAACCACAGCAGTAAGATGCTCTCTTCCATGTAAGCCACTACTTTGACACTGGGTCAGCTACAAATGACATACAAATAAGAAGAGACAGCAGGCCATGCTCAGAACTCTTTGGCTTTTCACAGCAGATTGCAGTGTACTTGAGTTGCACACAACTTTTACACCCATCTCCTCAGCCTTAATTGTTTTCTGCTTTTACTCTCTTCGTTTTTTCCTTACAAGAGTTGTTCTTCGTTCACTCTTAAGCTTACAAGCACTGGCCCTCATCACAATCATACTCTCCCACTGTCTCCGCTTCTCCCATTCTCTCATCCCAGTCTCTAGTCCATCACGTTTCCAAATCCCAGATCTCATTTTCCTCTTGGGACTTCTTGCTTAAATTCCCTATTTTCCTGCCCAAGTGGCCACCCCTCATCTCCCCAGTGGATTTCAGTTCCCTTACTTCTCTTCCATCTCAGGTCTTTGTCCCAGACTTCTCTTCTGAGGGTCCTTGTCTCAGTGTTGATACACAGATGAACTCCAGCTCCCGTATACTCTGTCCCCATTGGGACCACTCTTTCCCCACTTTGTACTTCATAACCCTTCTTACATGGCTACTGTATACAAGTCAGGATTTTTCTGGTAAATCTATAAGATTATCTTAAAGAGGTTCTTCGATCTTAGTTGTAATAGCCAGAGTCTGCACTACTAGGTACAGCAGGTTATTTCCATGTTTAGGTATACTTATCAAGAGCAAAGTAAACGGGTGATGCCTCACCTCCAAGTTTCACAACCCTATCTCATAGTACGGGCAAAATAGCACTAAAACTATGGAAAACAGCCACAAATAGATGAACATATTTCACCTGACAATTTAAATCCTCCCCCTTCTCACCTTCAAGAAAATGTGCCCAAGACAGTGATGTGACATGGACAATTTATGTGGCGTGGTGGAGGCCATGCTCTAAAGGAGAGCAGGTTCCTGTGAGCAGAGATACTGTCCATCTATGCCTCTTTCCATCCTTTACCCTCCAGCACGATCAATTCTGCTCCATGCCCTCCAGCATGAACAAGGAATGTAACTGGCACGTTAGCCAGGTCCAGTGTAGACCTTCAGTACAGTTATACACCTCAGGAGTTTTGTCTTGTACATCTGGTTCCATCAACCAGACTCAAGTGAACTGCAGTGACGGGCCTTGAAGTGCAGTCAAACAACGCAGCTTTCAGAGGCCTGGCTATTAGAGTGACAGATAGATCTAGTACAGTAGCCATAAAAAAAAAAAAAAAAAAAAAAAAACCCATTAATAAACCTACTCCTTTTCCCTGGCCCCAAC
>Ga0181612_153213_pt1 | contig 10148 bp, 9 predicted proteins | sample HoacroProtozoa21_FD_119630 | JGI IMG/M metagenome (GOLD analysis project Ga0181612, IMG submission 119630) | Hoatzin crop microbial communities from Cojedes, Venezuel. Combined Assembly of Gp0051906, Gp0051904, Gp0051908
ACAGAATCACAGAATCACAGAATGGTCGGGGTTGGAAGGGACCTCTGTGGGTCATCTAGTCCAACCCTCCTGCCGAAGCAGGGTCACCTACAGCAGGCAAAGTCCTAGCACTTTCTTTTGTAAAATATAAAATAATTTTTTACTGTTTACAACTTTTTTTGTACTTTTCCTGTTATGGGCTAACGTCATATTCTGTTCTATGTGATGCAAGTCTAGCAGTCCTGGTTTGGTGGCTATATGAGCTGAATCCACTGCTGAGTACGGGAATAGCTCCCTTGCTCTCATGGGCACTGATCGGTTTACATTAGCTGGGGTTTTGAACCATTATCTGTAAGTTTGACACCTGGAAGTCAGGACAGGTTTGCAGGGATAACTTCTGTAATATACTGATCATACTGACAATGCGCAGGGTGTGCTCCTTCAAGCAGTGCGTAAGAATGCACACTGTGATTTGGTTGCCCTTCACAGACCTGCCAAATAGCAACCTGAGAAGCAAGAATTAACATGTTCACACCTCATCTCAGCTGCATGCAGGGATAAACAAAGGCCTTCACTCCACCCACGAGAGGAGAAAACTCAGCCTGTGACGGCGCGCCCATTTCCAGTGACATCTTCATCAAATACTGATTCTAAGCTTTTATTTTCCTTTAATATGCATATATTCAGGCTGTGAAACTGCACTAAGCAACTCTGGGAAAGCGTGTGCCTTCAGCCACGTTAGTCACACAGCCACATAACTACTTGGATTACAGAAGTGACTCATCTACTGACGAGGATGGATAAAAGAAAGAGGGGAAACAAAATCCCTAACTCTGTCCTTCCGCTGTACATTGTAAGGAGACAGTTAGGGGAGCAATACAAACACAGATCTGGAGGAGAAGCTGTGTGTCAGAGTCCAGCTCTGCTGTGGGGGGCAGGGAAGGTCATGTAATCCCTGCCAGAAACTGCTGAAGCTCTGAGTTAAAACTAGTTTAGCATCTGAGGGAGAGGGCTGCTTGGTCCCTTTACTCCTCCTGGGAAAGGTGCTTCTGCTGATTTACCTCGTGCCGATGTGATCTCTTCTCTCCTCAGGGTTTCCACGTTGGTCTAGTCACAGGAGCAATCCTATCCCCATACAGATTTTATTTTGCTAGGTGAAGGAGGATAATTCTAAAATTGCTTCTACACTCAGTTAGGAACTTACTGATGGATTATTATGCTGCCAATAATTCACTCGTTGAGGTCCTCCACAGTTCTGTAAAATTGTGGATAAGCAGAGAAAGCGTCCTCGGTAACGGTGCTGGCGTGGTAAGGTGGTTTCAATAAGGTGAATCCATTCACCTAAACAATACTAGGGAGTGGCACTTCAAACATTTGAAAATACCACTAAATGGGAAAAAAGGACGGAGGCAACATGACAAATGTAGATGCGTTTGCCTGTTTTCTGGGACAAACATAAGGCGGGTGATTTTGAGCCATAGTTCCAGCCTGGCAAGGGAAGCTGGTGGGCATCAGTGGCAGAGGAAAAAGAATATTATCTGTGTCCCCATGAGACAGCACCCTGAACCAGCAGCGCACGCAGGGATGGGTTCAAAGTTTTTCTTCCTGGAAGGCGCGGATCACAGACGCTGTAGTGAGAAGTAATTAATCCAAAGCATTGTCTCTCTGCTTTTGTTTCACCGAAGCTGATCTTCATCTTTGTACAGTGGGAAAAAGATAAGGTTTCAGAATAATGTGTCTGGGATTTTTGTCTCTTTTACATATATGGATTCCCCCTTATATTTTGACTTCCTAGTTGTGTTGTAAGGCTATTTGCACAAGCTCTTCCAATTAGTCAAACCTATCTCTTATTAAGCCGATTTGCTTGCATTACACCAAGCATTATGCCTGGTGCTAAGAGCTGGGAGCAGTGCCTTTAGGGAAAGCAGATCCTCAGGAACCCGATTCCAGCAATGGGATCATTCATTTCCTAGTCGCCAGATCAAAGGCTTTGTGCTCACTGAAAGCTGTCAGCTGTCTGGTTGCCTGTTTAATTTTTTTTCCCAATGAAACGTATACCCCAGTGTCACTAAAAAAAGCCCCAAAGTGAGCACATGTGAGAATGAGAAATTAATTTCCTGTCTGTTATTAGAGGTAATCACTGGTGAATAATGCTTCTACGTCAGCAGACATGTCTGAAGAATACTGTTGCTACCACACATGTTGAATCAGTGTGTTGCTAGGTGAGACCATCCCTTATGTGTATCAGTGCAAACATCTTCGGAAGAAAGAGAAAAGAGAGAGAGAGACAGCTTGTCACTATTCAGTTCGTGTCTCTCAATGGAACCATAGAATAAACCTTTATTATTGCAAGTGTTGTTTTAATTTCAAATTCACTTATGGTTTATAACTCTCAGTCTAATCTTTGCTAGCATACCTCATGAAAAGGAAAAGTGTTTTGGCTGAAGGTGGTTTCCAAAACATCGCATATGTAGTCAATTTAGGTTAAATATGCATCCTTTCTTCACAGTCTTCAGCAGTTCTCTTCCTACCTTCTGACTCTTTTGACAGGAAGATTTTGTTAGAAGAAATCTTTAAACTCCTTTTAAATAAATGGTGAATGGTTCCATTTGTCACTTCGGGACATAGTTTAGCAGGCATGGTGGTGTTGGGTTGATGGTTGGACTTGATGATCTTAGAAGTCTTTTCCAACCTTAGTGATTCTATGATTCTATGATTCTATTCCTGTTGCTAAATAGTAATCTAGACCCATGTTATGTGAGAAATATGGAAAGTTCTGCTGTCTATACCTGTTTACAGACACTGCAATCTTACCCTTTGAATTTTTCTAATTGTGCTAAAACTGTAGATGACTGAATAAAAATAAAAGTGTACAAGTGACCTCCTATCGTTGGCTTCCTTGCCAGATCCAAAGCTTACTGTGAAAGCTGTAACTCGGTCTAGAAGACCTTTCCTGATTGGCAGCGCAGAAAGAATGCACCAGTTTGTGCTATTCATGATTCAGTCCCACTTGGAGATGGTCACCCGTGTGGTCTCCAAAGCGTGGCAGCATTGGCTGCAGTCAGGCATGCACGGAGCATGAGTGAGTTTGGGGGAAGCAAAAAGAAAAAAGACTCCAGCGGACGCTTCGAGCCTCTGAAATAGTTGAAATAGTTCTCCATGCTGGGTTGAGCAGCAGTATTCCCTCCTCGGAGGGAAGCGGAGAGAAGGCAGCTGTTCTTCTCCCCTTCTCAGCAGCATGCAGGGACAGCGTTCCTGGGAGGTGTTCGGAGGGAGCGGCGGGGGGAGCCGGGGAGCCAGGGCCAAAAGCAGGCTGAGGAACTGGCGAGGCACCTGGCCGGTTGCGTCCCCTCCGCAACGCCGCCTGGCCGGCTTGCTGGTTCCTGGATGGAGACACACAGACATAACTGCTGGACCCCAGCATCCCGCAACATCTTCGTTTGTGTTTTTCCTTGGGCTACTGAAGACCTGGAAGAGTGAGGACAAGAGCTCAGTTATTGCTTCGTCAGCAGACTCTAACTTGTCTGCATTACAAGGCTTCAGGCTTTAATATTCAAAGTGTTCCATGCCACACCCCCATGGTTTCTACCTTATTTATTTACTTTGTTTTCTGAGATAATCTCACAGCAGGAGGTGTCCAGCTCACAGGGGGCTGAAAAAAGTTTTGATTTTTTTAATAAGGAAAAGTCCTGTTATTGGTTCTATTTTTTTTTTTTTAACTTGGTGATAGAAATACAGGTCATAATAGGTGTGTGTTGAAAATGCTTTGAGACTAAACTGAACAAGACTAATTTAGTGAAAGGTAAATAAAGGAGACGGGGAAGCTGATGCATGTATTTGTTATTCTGTCAGACTGGGAAAGAGTGTTCCTGGACTGGGGGAGAACTGCTTCACTTCTCGTCCCTTGCAAACCTCAACGACCTGAGCTGAAGCCTCTCCTACTTTTCCAGTTATCATCTTCTGCTTTTCTGCATCTTCCTGGTCGGGCTATAAGTAAGACTCAGTCACATGTCAGGAATTCCCATAAATATGAATATACTAGGAAGTCACAGTAATTTTAACATTACCTCCAACAGCAAATGACCCCAAAATATCTGTTCTCAGGGGAAGCAGGACTGCCCTCCGAGCCACTCAGTTACCAGCGCCAGTGGAGACTCCTTCATCTGAAGCCTCACAGTTGCAGCAGGGATTATTAGGTTCATGGCACCGTGACCAGAAATAATTTCTCAGCGGTAACAAGGTCCGGCTGAAGGATTCTGCACAGCTACAGAGTGCCAGACCTCAGCTGTCACAGGGCAGTTATCTAGGGGAGGATAAGTGATGTTTGCACACCTGCAGCTTGGCAGTGCAGAGTCCTTTCCCTTTTCCATGGCCAAGCCTTTAAAAGAATCTATGCACTTCTGTCTGTATTTCCCACCCATGACTAGCAGGGTCATGGGTCTGGTGAGTTCTGCTGTCTCTGTTGAGGCAGTCTGGCTGTTGTCCACCTCCCTGCAGCTTACCCAGCAGCTCCTGAGCCGCTTCACAGGTAGTACTTGGTAGACCTGGGTCCGAAGGAAAGTTTGCTCCTGCAGAGACAACGATGTTTGGCTTCAGATTACCTGCAGACATCTGAGAAGAGTCTGGCAGCGAACATTATTGTGCATTTTCATGACAATTTCTCTTACAGAAAGCATAATTAGATACACAACAACAATGGCCCAGGTGGCACAGTTTAGCCAGCTGGCCTCTATCTGCTTTTAATTGCTTAAACATATTCACACCCTGTCTTTGTTGTGAATTCACTTATGGCAAAGCATACAAATTTTAAATTTGCTGCCTGGTAATGATGGAAGGTGAGCCCCATCTGTGTCAGAGCAGAAAGTAAAATCTCATTTCCTTTGGGTAAGAAGAGCTCAGGAGCCGTTTGGAAGGAAACATGGGTAGGACCTGATCAGGATGCTGTGGCGTGATCTATGCTCAAAGCAACACAGGAAAGTGTCGTTCTAGAAGGAGGTAACAGCTCCCCAATTCCAGCTGTCACCGAGGAGGCACCGCGTTGGTGAAAACACATCCTTTGTGTTCCCAGCCCTTTCGTTTGGGCAGCTGGGCACGCCAGTGCTGCAAGCCTGAAAGCAAGCTCTATTATTTTGCATTTACCTTTTGTAGCCTAAAAGGATGCAGGGGCCACCTGGGGTTACCGAGGTGTGAAGCTGAGCTGTGCCTGTGGCGTGGCACACCGTTTCCTCATGGGGACCCAAGCGTAGCCGTGGCCTCCCAGGGAGCGCTGGCTGGTGTTCCCCGCTGCGGGAGGCTCGGCTGCCCGGCCAGGGAACGCTGTGGAGCAGGGCTGGGCCACCTCTTCCTTGCCAAGGACTGCGTAGGTATGTCTTTCAAATAAAAACAGACCTGGTGGGCTGCACCGTCACCTCTCCCTCTCACTTTCTTCTCCCACCCTGTCGCATTCGTCAGTCGTAACGTGGGCCGTTTGACACGAACCCCATCCTGGAGGTGAAGGGATGGGATTTTCTGTTCCCCTCCCGCCCCTGGGGACAGCTGGTGGCAGGGAAGGCGGCTCCCCCTGCAGAGGACCTGGCTTCCTGTGGGAGGAAGCTCTTGCTTTACAGCAACAAGAAGGGCAGATATTTTTCCTTGGAAAAAACTCCAGTCTGGCCTTGGGTTTTTAAGGCAACCAAATACACACATATGCCCCTTGCAAAGACAGAGTTAAGACTCTGTCTTAATGCAGATACAGATGCAAAGTGCCCAGCCACGCACTCCTACGTGTTTTGGTCGTCTTCCTGGGTGTCTTTTTCACAGTCGCAGTTTTTCCGCAAATAGCGGCGATTCCAACGTAACTCGGAGCGCTGGTTCTGCTCAGAAGGTCTTTGCGTTGCTCATCCCCCTCCTGCGTTGTCTCCTTCGTCGTCTTCGTTCGTTCTTGTCTGGCGCCTTTCGCTGGAGGCGATGCACAAAGGCTGCTCTTGCCTGCCGGAGCTTGTTGTTGTCTTCAGGAGCTGGGCAGGCAAAGACAGCTCTGGTGTGAATCATTTTGCTCCTCCAGTGTAGGAGCTGCCACGAAGAATGATGAAGGGAGGGGGGAAAAAAAAAAAAAGAAAGTGAGAGGGAGTGTGTGCGCGCACAAATGAAGGTTGGGAAAGTGGGAGGGGTGTCCATGAGCAGGGCAGCTATCAGAGCCTTCTGCTCGGCAAGGTTTCACCACGGGTAGCTACTTCTTCGTGCTGTACCCATTGCATTGATTCGTTTACCAGGATTATAGCCTTGCAAAGTAAGTACAGCTTTTTTTTTTTTCTTTGATACTTTAATTAATGCTGAACTAACACTTAACAAATTTCCATTGTGAGACGCAATCTTGTAGAGGGAGTGGGATAAGGAAATTTGTGCAAAAAGATGTCATGGGGAATTAAAGGAGCAAAAAAGCCTTCTGAAACCACGAGTTTTTGTTTCATTCCAAAATTGCTGCATTTGCCACGCTACATTTCTTCCCCCTGAAGAGAGTCGTTAGAAGCGGTGAATAGGATCTGGCAGGTGAGACAGCAAGGGCATTAGGATTTATTAAAATATTTATACTTCCTCTGGTTTATTGCCAATGGCTTTTCCCATATCAGAAAAAGCAGGCTGTGAATGATGGCGTGTAAAAATGCTGCATGTGTCAGAGCAGGACGTGGACTGCTTGTAAGTCTCTGTTACAGCAGAGTATTCCTCTCATTTTCTGCAGAGGTGTGTACACTCCGTTCTGTTTGCTTGGAGTCATTCATCAAGTGACTAATCCACACTTGTTTAAAGTGAAGGGCAGGAACTGAGGTCCAGTAATTGCCAATTTATTTTCAGTGTGACCATTTAGTTTGGAGAATGCACTGGCTGTTGAGGCACAACAAAGCGTCTTGTGTGGCTCATTTCTCTCTTGCCTTCCCGGAGCGACTCTCCCTTCTGTATTGCTGACGGTGCCTTTTCTCCAGCCGTACGAGACGCTCTGGTCCCACGTCAGTCTGGAGTCTTGCATTCCTCAAAGAAATGTCTGTTCAGAGTAAGTTGTGTCCTCCTTGCATAGCCAGGTAGTCTGCCAGGTGGAGAGTTGTCGTCTGTGTAGAAGTAAGAAGAAAAGGTTCACAGAAGTCTTTTATCTCCTTTACATTTTGTGTTTGTTGAGTAGGAGCAAGTGGGGTCAGGTTAAATGCTTGAGCTAATTTCAAAGATTAATGCCTGGCTTGTGCAGCATACGCATGGGTTGTTTCATATCATTTATCCTCTCGGTGGAAGTCTGTTTGAACTGGAGAGACTACGGCGCTGGCACTCGCAGCTCCGGAGCTGTAAACCCTGCACAGCCCCCCAGCACTGTCCATGCTTTGTCTGACACAGGTGTCTTCTCCTGGATGGACTGCTTGACCAAGGCAAGAAGAAAACAAGCACTTGTTCTGCTTTATCAGATTATCCCTATGGTATCGCTGACTTCACTTGTCAGATGTTTTCACACAGACATTGCTATTCTTCTGAGTCTATTTGTAAAAGATAAACTATATTTAGCTTTCCTTTTAGTAAGCAGATAGTAAACAAAACCTCTCTGTTGTTTTTTTTCTTTTGTTTTGTTGTTCTTGCATTCAAGAGTGATTAAGCAAAAATGGTGTCTTATACAAATAAACGAGTTTAAATGACGTTTTTCTAAACTGGTTCTGTAGCCTTTCAGCTCACTTCTGTATCTGGAAGTGCTCCTGTAACGCTGTGGCAGAGCCACACTTTTAAGCAGAGCTGGGTGGATCACAAGCTGCCTGTGCTTAGAAGATGCCCCAGTGCCGCGGGCCTCTCTGGAAGTGCTGACATGCCACTTTCCCAGGAAAGGAGGGACTCAGCAAGAATCCTCGCAGCAGGCCTTCTTAAAATTTCATTTTCAATTTTTTGACTCCTCCCTGTTTGAGGGTTCCCTGTGATTACTGACTCAGGAGCTGCCTCTGGTTTCTAAGACTGCCCATGGGCAGCTAATGGGCTTTCCTCTTGATGCGAGCCTCAACCCTTCTCACTCGACTGGAACTGGCTTTAATGGGCTCACAAGGCTTGGGACGCTTGAGGCGTCAAGGACATTCAAGATTTTGTAATATTTAATACAGTAAATTCCTTTCAAGAATATGAATGTCATGAGCTGCTAAGTGTCGTAACATCATTAATACATGGAGCATAAAAGAACTGACTGACCAGGTGCAGTTGAAAAAGATGGTGAAATAGAAATTATTCTTGGCTATCCAGCCCATTATTCAAGGTTAAGGGTGAAACTGAGGGTTTTTTCCAACAAAATGCCCTGAATCAGCATTATTTCAATGGTAGCACTAAAAGAAAGAATTTATAAGAATGGAGAGCTTTACCACTACCAGAAATAGTTTCACTCAGCACAGAGGAAGCTTTGAGAGTATCAGCAGTTACTGGGTGAACAAAAGGTAAATAAAAGATTCACCACGAAATACCTCCTGTTTTCCTCACGGAAAAGGAACATCGAAACTTTGTAGAAAATGATCCAACATGAACACTATCAGAGTTACCAGTGAGGTTAGAAAAGAAGAGCTTTTAAGCCTTAGTACAGCTTTTCATTGGCACAAGGAAGAAGAGTTTCATTCAATTTTGCAAAATTTACTATTTTATTTTCTTACTCTGAGTCTTTTGCAACCCAAGGAAGCAGAACACAGGTTGCACATGCACATCTTAAAATCACCCTAGGCTTGCCAATATAACTGAAAATACTAATGTTGGGATGACAGCAGAGCATGTGCAATATTAAGCCAGAACGGAACAAGAAGCATTTTTAAGCGGTTATGATTGCATATTGATTTTTAGCCTGTAAGGAAGATCCAGAGGCCTAAATAGAATAATATCAGGCCAGCCAGCACTAAAGAGTGATATTCTACCCCAACAGCAAGTACGATTTTTTTCAGGTGAACTGCGTGCCTCTTTCTGCGTTGTGAGATTCTTCATATTGTTTGTCTTCTTGAGGGTGGTAGATGTTGAATGACACATTCTTGGTCCCCTGGGTAATTTTCCACCAGGTCCTCAGTAAGAAATACCTGGGAAGTTGGTACTTGCCCCAGATCTTCAAATTTTAGCTGGGAGGGGGGAGCAGAGAGAGGGAGAGAGATAAGAAGTCAAAGTATACATATTTATGGTGTGTTCAAGTGTGAATGGTTGAGTTAATGGGGAAGATAAGACAGGTAGCCTATGCAAGGGAGTTTATTTAAGACGTGCACAGGCACAGAGGTGCAAGTCTGGGATGAGAAACTGCAGAGAGGCATTTCAGAGGATGACTTTACGTTTGCCCCTTTGCCCCTGCTGTTCCAAGTTGCTCCCTCATCAGCAGTCTCAGTCGTTCCAATTTGTTTTAACTGTCTTTTGCTACTGCTGTGCCCAAAGCTCTCCTCCTTTGAGGTGTGTGCTGAGCCCATGGTTACTGGCAAGCTTGGCTTTTCTGGTAATTAGTTGCTTTCATGTGTGAGAAGTGACTACGTAAATGAGATAGATGGTTGCGGTGCTGGGCTGGAGCTTAGTTCTCCCTTTACACCCATAAGATCTCCGAGACGTGTTTCCTGCACCTCAGCCTGACGTCAGCTCGATGCCTGCTGATGCCGTAAAATGGGATCTCACGTGGATGATCTCTCCTTACCAAGCAGCTGCTGGGCACTGCCAGGCGACTGGAAGGTGGGCAAGTCCGGCCAGACCCATTCTGAACTCAGGGTTCTGGCAAAGCCTCTAGAAGTTGCAAAGCAAACTCCTCTATATTTTTATGTGGGGATAACTTTCTTCAGGGATACATATTTAATGTTTCCCCTCCTCAAGACAAATTCCTGTTTTTTTTTTTTCCAAGCAGGAGGGGATTTGTTAGCAAACAGCTTGTTGCCAATACCAATAGTTGGAACGCTTCACGAGGGTGCAGTGCTGGTTAGGTGGGCTTTTCAAACATGGATTTAAAAAGCATTGGTTTTATGCCTGTATCTTTTTTTTTTATTTTTCCTTAATTAGATTGTGCAATGCATTTCAGTAACCTTTTCTAGGTTTACAGGCATCTTTTAGCCCACAACAAACCAGTTGCCAAATAGAATGGTTGCCTTACCAAATAGATCCGAGAGCATTTATAAGTTAATTAGAATGAAAATAAAGAGATTTGTATTGTAAAAGACCTTCTAATTCAAACA
>Ga0181612_165099_pt1 | contig 10148 bp, 9 predicted proteins | sample HoacroProtozoa21_FD_119630 | JGI IMG/M metagenome (GOLD analysis project Ga0181612, IMG submission 119630) | Hoatzin crop microbial communities from Cojedes, Venezuel. Combined Assembly of Gp0051906, Gp0051904, Gp0051908
CGATGCATGATGCGATCGACGATGAAGGCTGCGCGCGCCATGTAGCCGCTGTCCTCGAGTATCGAGATAAAGAAGAACAGGATCAGGATCTGGGGCAGGAACACCAGCACACCGCCCACACCGCCGATGATGCCGTCGACCAGCAGGTCCTTGAGGATGCCGTCGGGCATCGCGTTGCCGATCCACTCGCCCAGCCACGAGATGCCGCTCTCGATCCACTCCTGCGGATAGGCGCCCAGCGTGAAGGTGGCCTCGAACATCAGCCACATCAGCACCAGCAGGATGGGCAGCGCCAGCCAGCGGTTGGTGAGGATGCGGTCGAGCGAATAGCCTGGCTTGGTCTTGCCTGGGTCGCGCTTGGGGTTGGGGGTATAGACCTCGGCCAGCGCACCGCGCACGAAGCCATACTTCAGATCGGTGATCACGCTGACGATGTCGCTGTTGTATTCGCGCTCGATCTCGGTCCGCAGCGCGGTGGCCGCTTGTTTGACCTCGCGTGCGCGGTCGGTGCCGTCCACCAGCGCCAGGGCGTGCTGGTCGTTCTCGACCGCCTTGAGCAGCGTGTAACGGTCGAGCGTGGGGCACAGCTCCTGCAGCCGTTTCAGGCCCTGCTCGATGGTGAGGCCGTAGTTCACATTGCGGTGCTCGGTCTGCTGCTCGCTCTCGTCGATGGCCTGCATGGTGGCCTGCAGCGCCTCTTTCACGCCGTGGCCGTTATAGGCGGTCATGGTCACGATCTTGGCGCCCAGCAGGCGCTCCATGGCCTCGATGTCGAGCTTGTCGCCGCTCTTCTCGAACTCGTCCCACATGTTCAGGGCGATCACCATGGGCACGTTCATGTCCATGATCTGGGTGGTGAGATAGAGGTTGCGCTCAAGGTTGCCGGCGTCCACGATGTTGAGGATGGCGTCGGGGCGATGGTCGCGGATGTAGGTGCGCACATACATCTCCTCGGGCGAAAATTCGGTAAGCGAATAGGTGCCTGGCAGATCCACGAGCTGCACCTTGCGGCCACCGATGGTGAACCAGCCCTCTTTGCTATCGACGGTGACGCCGCCATAGTTGCCCACCTTCTCCTTGGCGCCGGTCACCTGGTTAAACAGCGACGTCTTGCCGCAGTTGGGATTGCCCACCAGTGCCACGCTCAGCAGGTTGTCGGCCATGGGATCCACGCCATCGACCAGCGTGGCCGTGGTGCCGTTGTAGGTGCTGTCGCCCTCGTCGAGCACGGTGTCGGCATCGGTGACGATCACCTGCGCACTCTCGCTGTGGCGCAGCGACAGGTGTGAGCCCAAGATCATGTACTCGACGGGATCGAGCAACGGGGCATTCTTGATGACCGTGACCAGCGCGCCGCGCACAAAGCCCATCTCGAGCAGGCGCTGGCGGAAGGCACCGTCGCCCTGCACCTGGACGACCTTGACGGTCGCCCCCACGGGCTCGTTGTCCAGCAGGCGCACCTCGCGGGCGGGGGTGGTGGTAGTATCGTGTTGTGACATGTAAATACTTGCGTTAAGTTGATATTAATCCAACCTGCAAAATTACTGCATGCACATGAATCAGAAAATCCCCATTAATGGGGATTTTCTGATTTGGGCATCGCCCATTGTGGGAATTTTATGCTATAAATAGGGGATATTTCGCCCCTGCCGGTCACGCGCCGATGATGTTCAGCTCCTGCAGATAGGCTAGGGTGCCGGTCACCAGACCGTAGAGCGACAGCACCAGGATGATGGAGCCGATGATGCGGTTGATGAGCCACATCGAGCGGATGTTGAAGTGCATGCGCACCTTGTCCACAAACCACGTGATCACTGCCCACCACAGCAGTGCGCCGCCACTGATGCACAGATAGCCGATGAGGACCATCCACCAGTGATACTCGGGCAGCGGGAAACTGAAACGCGCGAACAGCGGGATTACCAGGAAGATAATCAGCGGGTTGCTGAGCGTGAACAGGAAGCCCGTCATCATGTCACGCCAGCGGTTTTGGCGATTGTCGTCGTTGGTCTTGATCTGTTTGACGGGGTTGTGGAAGATCATATAGATCGCATAGACGATCAGGATGGCGCTGCCGATCACCTGCAGCACGTTGACGTGCTCCTGAATGAAGTCGGTGACAAACGAGATGCCCAGACCCGTGAGCAGGCAGTAGAACAGGTCGCTGGCTGCCGCTCCCACGCCGGTGAAGAAGCCCGAATTGCGCCCCTTGTTCAGCGTGCGCTGGATGCAGAGGATACCCACAGGACCCATCGGTGCCGACAGGATAATGCCTATCGACACGCAACCGACGATGATGCTAATCAGGGTTCCCACTGCTCGTTTGGAGGTCTTAGTTTTAACGTTGACGCTTTAAGGTGCCAAAATTACACAAAATTTTGTGAACAACGGCAACGATGGCGCAAAAATCGCTTTTTGCGGCCGCGACGCTGGCTTGCTTGGGCGGCTAGCGTGCAGTTTTGCGTGCATTTTGCGCACTTTTGGCCAAATTTGATTAATTTTGCGGCTCAATAGCAAATCGCACAGATCAATCAGAGGAACCAATGGAAGTAGCCTACGAGGACAACCACATCATCATTGTGAACAAGCGCTGCGGCGAGCTGGTGCAAGGCGACCGCACGGGCGACGTGACGCTCATCGACCAGGTGGGGCGTTACCTGAAGGAGAAGTATCACAAGCCAGGCAACGTGTTTGTGGGCGTTCCGCACCGCATCGACCGCCCCACGTGCGGACTGGTGGTGATGGCGCGTACCAGCAAGGGGCTGTCGCGCATGAGCGAGCTGTTCCGCCAGGGCAAGGTGCACAAGACCTATTGGGCCGTGACCTGTGCCTGCCCGCCGGCGAGCGAGGACACGCTCACCCACTATCTGAAACCCGTGGAGCAGGGCAACAAGACGTACGTCAGCCAGCAACCCGCCGAGGGCTACCAGCGTGCCGTGCTTAAATATAAGGTGATTGCCCACAGCCAGCGCTACTGGCTGCTGGAGGTGGACTTGCTGACGGGCCGCAAGCATCAGATACGCGCTCAGCTCTCGGCCATCGGCTGTCCCATCAAGGGCGACCTCAAGTACGGGGCACCGCGCAGCAACCGCGATGGCGGCATCAGCCTGCAGGCCCACCGCATCCAGTTTGTGCACCCCGTGTCGGGGATCGATATCGACGTCACCGCACCGCTGCCCGACGACTTCAGGCGGCTGGGGTTTGACGATGACGTTATCCTAAACGCTTAATGACGAAATCAGCAATCAGCTGAGCCGTGCCGTCCACGCCCAGCAGGCTGCTGTCGATGGTGATGTCGTAGCTCTCGGCATGACCCCACAGCTTGTCGGTGTAGAAGTTGTAGTACTCGCTGCGCAGGCGGTTGATCTTGTCGGCCATCTTCTGTGCCGCGGCCTCGGTCTCGCAGTCGCCGCGCTCGATGATGCGTGCCACGCGCTCGTCGATGGGTGCGTGCAGAAATACGCTCACCAGGGGGCAATAGTCACGCAGCACATAGTCGGCCGTGCGGCCTACGATCACACACGACTTGCGGTCCACCAGACTCTTCATCACCTGGCACTGAGCCTTGTAGATGCTGTCGTCGCTCATCGGCGTGCCACCTGCCGGATAGCCGCCGCCGAAGCCCAGATTCAGGGGCCACAGGCTGGGAAAGAACTTGGGCGTCCGCTCGTCGGCTGCCTCAAACAGGTCGGCATTCATGCCACTGGCTTTCGCCGCCTCGACCAGCAGCTGCTTGTCGTAGTAGTCGATGCCCAGCAGCTGGGCGATGCGCTTGCCGATGATGCGTCCACCGCTGCCAAATTGGCGTCCCACGGTGATGACATAATTCTTGTTGTCGCGCGTTTTATCCATCATGTTCGGTTCCTCCTTCTTGCTTATATTGTGGTTAATTTCATAGTCGGTTGATGCGGCAGAGCGGTCAGGGTGCCACGTCGTGCGCCTCGTCCAGACCCTTGTTGATCAGGGTCGTGACAATGCTGAGCCCTGTGGCGGGCGACCAGTTGGCAATCACGCTGGTGGGATAGCTGGGGGTGGGGAAGTTGACGAACTCAAATTCCTGCACAAACTTCAGCTTGCCGCGCTGCTTGAAGTGCTGTTGCAGCAGCGGCCGGTTGCCGCCCTGCTCGAGCAGCACATAGTGGCAGCGTCCGCGCTGGATGTCGCCCCACATCATGTCGCGCTGCTCGGGCTTGCTCACGATGTCGTCGCTGTGGATGGCGATCGAGAGCGTGCCGTCGTCGCCCTGCTGCTGGATCATCACCACGAAGGTGCGGTTGTAGTCGTCGCGCTCGCCGATGGTGTCCATCAGCGCCTGCAGCGCGTTCACCAGATTGATGTCGGCATGCTTGGCCGGCTCCAGGCGTTTCACGTCCACCTCGACGGTCTTGGCCGGCAACTTGTCGCGCTGCGCCAGCGTCAACTGTCGGCTGACGATCACCTCGTCGCCAGCCACCGCCGCCAGCGACACCAGTGTCGCCAGCAGGGTCATGATGATAGTCCGTTTCATATTCATCCCGATCGTCCTAAAAATTGAGTGTCGCTAAATTAGTCATTTTTTAGACACCTTGTGCCGCCCAGGGTTTAAAAAAACATTTTCTCGGCGTCGTTTTCGCAGCGTGATAGCCCTATAACTAAAAAACGACATAGGGAAAAACCACCACTCCGTGTGTGCGGCTTTTCCCCAGTCGTTATCGCTCAATCGGCGCTATCAGGCCTCATGGTTGTCGGCCGGAGCGTCGTCGGTGGGCTGCTTGGGCGTGTCGTCCTTGGCAAACGCGTCCTTCAAGAAGTCCTCCACCTTGTCCATCATGTCGTCGGCCGTCTCGGCCAGGCCCTCGAGGGTGCCCTTAGCCTTGTCGGCGAGGCTCTCCTCGCCCTCTTTGGGCTTGAATGCCTTCTCGGCCTTCTCCTGGATGTTCTGCGCCATGTCGGTGGCGGCGGCAGTGCCTTGCTCCACCATTTCCTTGGCCTTGCCCATCATCTCGGTAGCGGCCGTTGCGCCCTCGCCAAACATCTCCTTGGCCTTGTCTACCAGGCTGGGCTCGCCCTCCTTGGGCTCGAACATCTGGCGGGCCTTCTCCATGAAGTCGCTGGTCATCTCGCCGGCAGCGGTGGTGCCCTGTGCCATCAGCTCCTTGAACTTGTCAAGCAGGCCGTCCTCGCCTTCCTTGCCGTCGAACATCTCTTTGGCTTTCTCAAAGATGCTGGCCTCGCCATCCTTGCCCTCGAGCAACTCCTTGGCCTTGTCAAAGAAACTGCCCTCGCCGGTCATTCCCTCGATCATTTGCTTCATCTGCTCCATCAGGTCGGGCTGCTGAGCGTCGTTGGCCTGCGGTGCCTCGTTAACGGGCTGAGCGGCTTCCTGAGTCTGCTCGTTCAAGTTTTTCATCTCCTCGTCCATACGTGTCAAGTGTTATGAATTATATATAAATATGTGATGTGGTTGCCTACTCCCTTTCGAGCGTTTCGGCTTTCTCTGGTCTGTAACAAAATGTATGCGCAAATTTACATAAATTGATGTAATCTTTTTACTGTTTGTAGAAAAATTTGAGTCTATTTCTACTTTTTTAAACATCAACGGGCCATTTGACGCCTGTTTCGTAGCGCCGGATTGCAAATTGCATGCCAAATCACCGCTGCATGTCGTACATATAGCGCAAGCCGCCCCTGCATCCTCGGACGTGCAGGGGCGGCTCGTATGAGTTGCTGTGCAGAAAAGTGCCGTTTAGATCAGCGAGGTGACGATGCGCTTCACGTCCTCGCCCAGTTGCTCGGCCTGTTGCATGGTGTGGGCCTCGCTGTAGATGCGGATGATGGGCTCGGTGTTGCTCTTGCGCAGGTGCACCCAGCTGTCGGCGAAGTCGATCTTCACGCCGTCGATGGTCGTGATCTGTTCGCCGGCATAGTGCTGCTCGACTGCCTTGAGGATGGCGTCCACGTCCATCTCGGGCTTGAGTTCGAGCTTGGTCTTGGCGATGCTGTATTGCGGATAAGTCTGCTTGAGCTCACTCACCTTCATTCCGCTCTTGGCCAGCAGGCTCAGGAACAGCGCCACGCCCACCAGGGCATCGCGGCCATAGTGGCTGGCGGGATAGATCACGCCGCCATTGCCCTCGCCGCCGATCACGGCACCCGTGCGGCGCATCTCGGTGGTGACGTTCACCTCGCCCACGGCAGCAGCCGTGTATTGACAGCCGTGCTTCACCGTCACATCGCGCAGGGCACGCGACGACGACAGGTTGCTCACCGTTGCGCCAGGCGTGTGCGACAGCACGTAGTCGGCCACGGCCACCAGCGTGTATTCCTCGACGAAGAACTCGCCGTTTTCCATCACGATCGCCAGACGATCCACATCGGGATCGACCACAAAGCCCACGTCGGCCTTGCCTTGGCGCATAAAGTCGCTGATGGCGGTCAGATTTTGCGGAATGGGCTCGGGCGTGTGGCCAAAGTTGCCCGTCGGATCGCAGAACAGCTTCTCGACACGCTTCACGCCCAATGCCTCAAGCAGTTTGGGGATGGCAATGCCACCAACCGAGTTGACGGCATCCACTGCCACGGTGAAGTCGGCCTTGCGGATCGCCTCGACGTCCACCAGATCCAGCGCCAGCACTTGATCGATGTGGCGGCGCAGCCAGGTGTAATTCTTCTGCTCGCGTCCCAGGTGGTCCACGTCGGCATAGTCAAAGTCCTCGGCCTCGGCCAGTCGCAGCACCTCCTTGCCCTGCTCGTCGGTGAGGAATTCACCGTTGTGGTTGAGCAGTTTGAGTGCATTCCACTGCTTGGGGTTGTGCGATGCGGTGATGATGATGCCACCGCAGGCATGCTCGCCCACGACGGCCAGCTCGGTGGTGGGGGTGGTGGCCAGACCGATGTTGACCACGTCAAATCCCATACCCATCAGCGTGCCGACTACGGTGTTGAGCACCATGCGTCCCGACAGACGCGCGTCGCGGCCCACCACAATCACGTTGCTGCCCGTGGGCGAGTTGCGACGCATATAGGTGGCGTAGGCCGATGTGAACTTGACGATATCAAGCGGTGTGAGTCCATCGCCAGCAGGGCCGCCGATGGTGCCTCGGATGCCCGATATTGACTTGATTAATGACATAGTTGTGTTAGCTCAATAAGTGTATATGTTGATGTTAATAAGGTTAAATGCTTTGGTAGGCAATGCGTTAGATCATGCTGTGGAAGTAGCGCACATGGAACAGGAACGGCATCACATACGAGATCTCGTTGGTGAAGCCATATTGCGACTTGATGATGAGGTTGACCTCGCACTCCACGCCCAGATAGATCAGCGGATATTGGATGCCGTAGCCCCACTGCGACGAGATGGGCAGCGTGAAGTCGGCATAGTTGAAGTAGCACGACGTGGCGTCCATGGCATTCTCGTTGCCGCTATAGATGCTCCACGTGCCGTCGGCATACCACGACTCGAGGCTGTAACGCGAATAGCGGAAGTAGATGGGCTCGCCATCCTTGACGCGGTCGTTTACACGGTCGCCCGTCTTGAGCACCTGCATATAGACGTTGCCGTCCTCGTCCAAGCGATAGAACGGGGCATCCTCGCCCACATAGAATACCGAATCTTCGGGCACCGACATGACCACGCGCTGGGTGGACAGGTAGGCATTGACGGCATTACGCTCCTCGTTGAGGCGGTCGGCATAGCTCTCGTCGTCGCTGCACGACGTCAGCACGGTCAGGGCCAGCAGCCCCATGAGCAAGGTGTTGATGATCAGTTTCATGAATTGTTGTCGTTATTGTCTTTTGATTGTTGATTGTCGATCTTCTTTATCTTTATGCCCTTCGGTCCCTCGGGCTCGATGTCCTCGTCGGGGAAGCGGTCGGCCAGCACCTGGTGAAACCGCTCGATGGCCTGGTCAATGGTGCCGACAAAGTCGCCGCCGGCGGCATTCTCGTGTCCGCCGCCGTTGAAGTAGTTGGCGCAGATGTCGCTCACGGTGAAGTTGCCCAGCGAGCGGCACGACACCTTGATCTTGTCAAGATCTTCGCGCATGAACACGCTCCAATACACCTCGGGGATGGCCAGCGGCTTGTTGACCAGCGACTCGGTGTCGCCCTTGCGGTAGCCGAAGAGCTCGAGCTCGTCGCGCGTCAGCACGATCAGGGCTGCACCCTGGGCGGGATAGAGCGTGAGCTTGTTGGACAGGGCATAGCCTTGCAGACGCAGGGCATCGGCGCTGAAGTTGTTGAGCGCCAGGTCGTAGAGCCGACGACGGTCGAAGCGACGACGCATCAGCGCCGCCACGATCTCGTAGAAGTCGGACGTCTCGCAGTTGTAGGCAAATCCGCCCGTGTCGGTCAGCATGCCCACATACAGGCAACTGGCCGCCTGGCGGTCGATCATGCGCAACAGCCCCATCTGCATCAGCACGCGGAACACCAGCTCGCACGTCGACGAAGCGTCGGGATGCGATATCACCACGTCAAAGATGCAGTCGGGATTCAGATGGTGGTCGATGAGCACGCGCGGTGTCTTGAGCGGCTCGATGACCTCGCCCAGACGGTCAACGCGTCGCAGCGAGTTGTAGTCCAGGCAGATGATGAGTTGCGCATTGTTCAGGAAGTGGCGGGCACGTTCTTCGGCCTTGGTAAACACCACCAGTTCGCGCGTGCCTGGGATGAACATCAGGCTGCGCGGCGCCATGTCGGGCGTCACCACATGCACCTCCTTGCCCAGTCGCGCGAGCACGTGGCTCAGGCCCAGCGACGAGCCCAGCGCGTCGCCGTCGGGCGACTTGTGGCAGGTGATAACAATGCGCTGCACACCGTTCAGCAGGTTGCGCAGGCGCTCGATGGCTATGTTGTCGATGATCTCTTGTATCATGTTTCAATACGCTACAATCGACAAAGGTAGCGTTTTTTTACTACACCGCAACCGCTTGCGTGCATTTATTAACGTTATTTCGCAGTTGCAGTGCGTCAGGGCCTTAATAGTCCAGCTTGACCAGCACGGGATAGTGGTCGCTGGGAATACGCGTCTGACCCTGTGACCAATAGACGTTGGTCATCACGGCATAGCGGCGCACGGCGACCGTCGGCGACACGAAGACGTGGTCGATGCGGCTGGGCGTCACCTCGTTGAGGTGATAGTCGTTGAACGTGCCATTGGGGGCGAGCCGTCGCTGAGCCACGGCATAGCTGTCGTTCAGATAGCCCGAGGTGGTGAAAATCTGGTAGATCTCGTCGGTCTGATCCACGTTGAAGTCGCCCGTCAACACCACCGTCTTGCCCTCGGCCATCTGCTGGATGCGCTTCACCACCAGGCGTGCCGCCTCGCGACGTGCCACCACGCCCACGTGGTCCATGTGCAGGTTGAAGCAGTAGATCTCGCGGCCCGATTGCTTGTCGAGCAGGCGAGCCCAGGTGCAGATGCGGATGCAGGCGGCGTCCCAGCCCAGCGCGGGCTGGTCAGGCGTCTCGTTGAGCCAGAAGTGGCCGCTGTCGCGCAAGTCAAAGCGGTTGCGGCGATAAAAGATGGCGGCATACTCGCCCTGCTTGTCGCCGTCGTCGCGGCCCACGCCCACGTAGTCATAGTCGGGCAACCGCTGCAGCATGTCGCGCAACTGGTGGTCGAGCACCTCTTGCGCCCCCACCACGTCGGGCTGCAGATAGTCGATGAGGCCGCACACCCAGGGGCAGCGCACGCGCCAGCCATTGCCGGCCACGCTGTCGTCGTAGGCGTCGTAGCGGATGTTATAACTCGCCACTTGCAGCGGCGTTGACGTGGCGCTGAGCACGGCCAGGGCGCTCAACACGAGCATAAGGGTTAGACGTCTGATCGTTGTCATTATGTCGCATTTATATATAATTGATAATTGAAGACGCAAAGTTAGTGATAATTTGCAAAATGCGCGTTGTGGCGGGCGCAATCTGTCGAAAAATCGCTCCAGATCACGAAAATAGCAATCGGGGACTGCCGCTGGATGTGCGGCAGCCCCCGATTGGACTCCTAATTTTTTATTGTTTAAAACTCAATCACTCGGCACAGATCACTGCAGGCCGCGGTTGTGCAGCAGGGCAGCGGGACTGGGCTCGTGGCCACGGAAGCGCTTGTAGAGCACCATCGGGTCCTCAGTGTCGCCCAGCTCCAGGATGTTGTGACGATAGCTGTCGGC
>Ga0181612_149896_pt1 | contig 10147 bp, 9 predicted proteins | sample HoacroProtozoa21_FD_119630 | JGI IMG/M metagenome (GOLD analysis project Ga0181612, IMG submission 119630) | Hoatzin crop microbial communities from Cojedes, Venezuel. Combined Assembly of Gp0051906, Gp0051904, Gp0051908
CACGTACCGGTAAAAGCTAAAAAGGGGGAAACTGCAATCAAAGCAAAAGGCAAGTTGTTGGTGATTGACGGTGGATTCTCAAAAGCATACCAACCAGAAACAGGCATTGCTGGATACACATTGACATACCATTCACGCGGACTTGACCTGGTGCAGCACCAACCATTTACATCTACTAGTGAAGCCATTAGCACAGGAGCTGACATCAAGAGTTCTACTCAAATTGTTGAACTAAGCAGCCACAGAATGCTGGTCAAAGACACTGATAAAGGACGTGAACTGCAGGAAAAGGTGACTGAACTCAAAAAGCTTCTCTATGCCTACAGAAATGGTTTCATAAAGGAAATGTCCAAATAAGATAGTGTTAGAAATGCTCGTTAAACGCAAAAATCAAATATAAATTACTGAAAATTCAAGTTTTATGCGATTATTTCAACCTGCAGATTTGCGAGAATGGAATAAAAAGCGTAATTTTGCACCCGTTTTCAGACTTAAAAAACATAATGTCTAACAATTTAAAAAACAAAAAACAATTTTAATTTATTTATGGACACAAAAAACATCAAACCGCTGGAAGATTTCGACTGGGAGGCATACGAAAGCGAAGGTGCCAGCATCGCTACTAAAGCGGAAGACGAGAAAGCGTATCTCGACACACTCAACAACGTCAACAACAATGAAGTAGTTGACGGTACAGTGAGTGCAATCAACGACAGGGAAGTTGTAGTCAACATCGGCTACAAATCCGAAGGTATCATTCCAAGAAGCGAATTCAGATACGACCCAGACCTCAAAGTGGGAGACACTGTTGAGGTGTACATCGAGAACCAAGAAGACAAAAAAGGTCAGCTCGTCCTCTCTCACAGAAAAGCACGCGCAGCACGTTCATGGGATCGCGTTAATGCAGCTCTCGCTAACGACGAAATCGTTAAAGGTTATGTCAAATGCCGCACTAAGGGCGGTATGATTGTCGATGTATTCGGCATCGAGGCATTCTTGCCAGGAAGCCAGATTGACGTTAAGCCTATCCGCGATTACGATACATTTGTTGGAAAGACAATGGAATTCAAAATCGTTAAAATCAACCAAGAATTCCGTAATGTTGTCGTTTCTCACAAAGCACTCATCGAGGCAGAACTCGAACAGAGAAGAAAAGAAATCATCGGCAAGCTCGAGAAAGGACAGATTCTCGAAGGTACCGTCAAGAATATCACTACTTATGGAGTATTCATCGACCTCGGTGGTGTTGATGGTCTCATCCACATCACAGACCTCTCATGGGGACGTATCAGTGATCCAAAAGAGGTTGTTCAACTCGACCAGAAACTCAATGTTGTTATTCTTGAGTTTGACGAAGAGAAGAAGCGCATAGCGCTTGGCTTGAAGCAGCTCACTCCACATCCATGGGATTCACTTGATCCAAACCTCAAGGTTGGTGACAAAGTTAAGGGTAAAGTTGTCGTTATGGCTGACTATGGCGCATTCGTTGAAATCGCTCCTGGTGTTGAAGGTTTGATTCACGTTTCTGAAATGAGCTGGAGTGCACATCTCCACAGCGCACAGGATTTCCTGAAAGTTGGCGACGAGGTAGAAGCTGTTATTCTCACACTCGACCGCGACGAGCGTAAGATGTCTCTCGGTCTGAAGCAGCTCAAGGATGACCCATGGGAAAATATCGAAGAGAAATATCCTGTTGGTTCAGTTCACACAGCAAAGGTTCGCAACTTCACAAACTTCGGTGTATTTGTTGAGATAGAAGAAGGTGTTGATGGTTTGATTCACATCTCCGACCTTTCATGGACAAAGAAAATCAAGCATCCGTCAGAGTTCACTAAGATTGGTGCAGACATCGAAGTCAAAGTTCTTGAGATTGACAAAGAGAACCGTCGTCTATCACTCGGCCACAAGCAGCTTGAGGAGAATCCATGGGACAAGCTTGAAGCAGACTTCGCTGCAGGTTCTGTACACCACGGTAAGGTAATCGAAGTCCTCGACAAGGGCTCTGTCATCAAACTTGACGAAGGTGTTGAAGGATTTGCAACTCCAAAGCATCTTGTAAAAGAAGACGGAAGCCAGGCACAGTTGGGCGAGGAACTCGATTTCAAGGTAATCGAATTCAACAAGGATTCACACCGCATCATCCTCTCTCACAGCCGCACATTCGAAGAGGCACAACGTGAGGCTCGCAAAGCAAAGAAAGCTGCCGCAGCTCCTCGCAAGGAAGCAGCTCCATCAATCCAGAACAAAGCAGCTAGCACCACTCTCGGTGACATTGACGCTCTTGCAGCTTTGAAGGCTGACCTTGAGAACAAGGAAGAATAAAATCAATGAAACAATAGTTTCAATAATAACCCAAACAGGGGATGCACATTTAAGCGCATCCCCTGTTTTATTTATACAACTATCATTGTATCCTTCATTCTGTAGATATTACAGCTTGCATATTTTACTTGTTAAACTTCTTACCATAAATTTATCATACAGAAGAGAATATTGTAATCCGTAGGGTTAAAGTTTTGATTGCCGCAAACTATCTATTCACTAGCTAAAACATTAATTAGTCAACTGGCATCAGTCATTACCTGTTGTCCAAGTGCTGATATAGTTTACGGCAATCATAAATTTCTTACTTCAAAAGTTCTTTCAGTTTCTCCATAAGGTCATCACCCATCAATCCTTTAGCAACAATCTTTCCATCCTGACTGATAAGCACGTTTGAGGGTATTGACTGAATGTGATAAAGTCCAGCGCCTTTGCTTTCCCATCCCTTAAGGTCACTCATCTGTGGCCATTTCATATTAAGTCTTGATATGGCAGATTTCCATGCATCCGCATCCTCGTCAAGAGAAACGCCCACAATTTCAAGTCCTTTTGAATGATATGCTTCGTAAGCTTTCACAACATTAGGCATCTCAGCAACACAAGGACCGCACCATGACGCCCAGAAATCAACAAGAGTGTATTTGTTGTTTTTAATTACATCTGATAATTTCATATCTTTGCCATTCACATCAGGAAGTGTGATGTCTGTGAAATCCTTACCAACACGTGTGTTTGACGATTCTTCAACGAACTTCTTGATTTGCTTGTAATATGGCAAGTCACTTCCCTTTTTCTCCATATCGGCAAGAATCTCATCCACAGTCTCTTCTGGGAAATTATTCACATAGTAACCAAACAGCATATCGCTTATTCCTGAGGGATTGTGTTTAAGTATGAATGATTTCACATATTCACCCATCTCATCCTGCAATCCCATCAACTGGTTCTCTGCCTTAGTCTTGACATCAGCTGTCACTGTTGAATCGCTTGCGGTAGCAAGAAAGCCTTCACCCTTCTTCTCAAATTCCGCCATTTTGCTATCAAATTCCTTCCAAAGCTTGCCATTAGGTCCACCCTTCACAATTGCGTCTTTTTCAATATCGTTGAATATCTGGACCGAAATCGGAGCATTCTCAAGAATGATATTTGCACCGCCTATAGGCAATCCGTTATGCAGCACCATAATCATACGCAAGTCTGCGCCTTCGTGACTGCCAGTGAACTCAAACTTGCCATCCTTTACAAATGCGGTATCCATCGGAACCAGCCCGTAACCCATCTGCCCCAATATCACGGTGTCGCCATCGGCAGCGCCTTCAACCTTACCACTGATTTTGTAGCTGTCGCTCTTTGTACTGCAAGATGCCAACACAAGCATCATGGCAGACATTAACATAATGATTTTCTTCATTTTTGTTCTGATTTGAATTTTAATTAAATTGTCTTTATTTAATATCAGTGGCAAAAATACTCAAAAAACAATCCAATAACGAACAATGAACCAAATAAATGATTTATGTCGATACAGACTTTACAAAAGGGTTGTCTAAAGATAAGTATGGAACCATCATTTCAAAATCAATGAATTTTGTGTAAATTTGCATTGTTGGAAAATTTTATGTTATAAATATGAAAACATTCAATGTCACAATATTGGGATGCGGAAGTGCACTTCCCACGACAAGACACATAGGAGCATCACAAGTGGTCAATATACATGACAAACTGTTTATGGTGGACTGTTCTGAGGGAACACAGATACAATTCAGGAAGAACAAGTTGACGTTTTCACGCCTGAACCATGTTTTTCTATCCCACCTTCATGGCGATCATTGTTTCGGCTTAATGGGACTTCTGTCAACTTTAGCCCTATACGGCCGTACTTCAGACATTCATGTATGGGGACCAACAGACACGGAAAGGATTTTTCGTCCACAGATTGACTATTTTTGCGCCAAATCTCCTTTCAATATTATAATACATGAAGTAGATACATCCCAATACTCATTGTTGCACGAAGACAGAACAGTGGAAATATATTCCCTTCCGCTTAAGCACCGTATTGAATGCTGCGGCTATCTTTTTAAGGAAAAGCCTGGACTGCCACATATACGTCGTGACATGCTCGATGCCTACAACATACCTATCAGCCAAATAAACAACATAAAAGCAGGAGCAGACTACACTACTGAAGACGGCGAAATAATCCCCAATGAAAAGTTGACCACTCCAGCTGACCCTGCAAGAATGTATGCATACTGTTCCGATACTGCCTACTTGCCGTCACTTGCCCATTATCTGCAAGGCATCGACCTATTGTACCATGAAGCGACATTTGCTGAAAACAATAAGGCAAGAGCTGCAGAAACATTCCATTCCACAGCCAAACAAGCTGCGACAATAGCCAAAGACAGTCATGCCAAAAGGCTTTGCATAGGGCATTTCTCATCAAGATACAAGGATGAGGGTATCTTACTCGAAGAAGCAAGAACAATATTTCCTGATACGATACTCGCAAATGAGAATCTCACCATAACAGTTTAACACGTGTGATGATGGAAAATTCTCCAACCTCTTTCGTGTAATATTCTAATCATTCCAATCAATAGAAATTACTTTGGAATTGCATATAACTCCAATATCAAAAAAATATTTTGCTAAAAAGACAAAAAAAGCAGAAAAAAATTTGTTCGTTTGATTTTTGAATTATATATTTGCACTTGGAATAATGGATAAAATTGAGACTTATGATAAAGAAACTACTAATATTAATCTTTTCTGTAATGTTTTTGGGAGCACCAGCATCATACGCGCAGGATGTCCAAAAGACACAAATAGAGAATGAGCAATTCCCTATCACCATTACAGTATATGGAGCAAATATAAATGTCAAGAATGCACAGAACATGATGCTCGAAGTCTATGACATCACTGGCAAGAAAGTTGCCGCAATGAGAGTTGACAGTCAGGATAAGACATTCGAGTTGTCTGTTCCAAAGGGATGTTATATAGTGAAAATAGGGAACATTGCAAGAAAAGTTTATCTGAAAGACAGATAACACCTAAGATACAAGAGCAAAGGTGCGTCGAATATTAAGATGCACCTTTTTTGTTTTAAACCTTTTAGTAATAATATCATCAAATAAAGGAGGGTAAGTAAGGCAACACTAAGCGTGCAGATGCTGAAACAAGACTTCGAATGGACAAATACAACGAAGAGGAGATTATTAAACAGCTCCAGGATGAGAAAACCAGGAGAAAGGCCTTTGAAGCCGTTGTCAACAAGTACAGTAAAACTCTGTACTGGCAGATACGGCGTATAGTTACATTCCATGATGACGCTGATGATGTCTTGCAAAACACTTTCATCAAGGCTTGGATGAATATCGACTCTTTCAGAAATGAATCCAAACTTTCAACTTGGCTTACAAGAATTGCGATAAACGAGAGCCTGTCATTCAACACCAAACAACGCCAAACCCTCTCTATTGATGATGAAGAAGCAACAATAGCAGACAAACTTGAAAGCGACCCATATTTTGACGGCGATGAGACACAAGCAATGCTTCAAGATGCAATAAGCAGGCTTCCAGACAAGCAAAGAGCAGTGTTTACCCTGAAATATTTCCAAGAAATGAAATACGAAGAAATGTCAGAAATTTTCGGAACAAGCGTGGGAGCGCTCAAAACTTCTTACCATCTGGCTGTAAAGAAAATAGAAGAATACTTCAACGAGAGGGATTGAACATCTGCTGGGTTCAGTAACTATAAAATTAAAATAAAGGTAAAAAACATACAAATAAAAGGTTGCAAATTAAACCAACAGACATTTGAGATATCAAAGAGATATAAGAGAAAGGAAGGAATACAAATATGAATGACGTAGAGAACAAAATAGAAAAGACATTCGGAAAAGAAAATCCGTTCAGCGTACCTGACGGATATTTCGATAATTTCACGGAAAGACTGATGGCAAAATTGCCAGAGGAGTCCAATGTCGTTTCCATGGACACTTCACGGACATCAAAAACCTCACCAACAACATCAACAAGAAGAAAGTGGATTGGATGGGTTTCAGCCGTGGCAGCTATATTCGTGGGAGCAGTGTTCTATATGGAATTTACACAGAAGACTACTGGCAATAGCGACACCAACATGGTCAATACTACTGGCGTGTATGCCAACACAGCACAAAGTTATGATGAATACGAGGAAGTGATGGACTACACACTCAATGACAACAGCGATGTGTATGCATATCTATCCGGATATTAGAATTACCGGAGAATAAACTTTAAAACAAAGGAAATATGAAACGTTTAGCATCTCTAATCATAATCCTCTGTCTAGCCAGTGTCACATCAATGGCGCAAAGAAAGGCAGGTTTCCCGATGCACTGTTTCTCACCAGAACAGTACAGAAAGGAACTTCAGGAATTCATAACCAAAGAAGTGGGTCTTACTATCATGGAATCAGAAGCTTTCTTCCCTATGTTTTTCGAAATGCAAGACAAGCAAAGGGAAAGCAGGGACAAAGTAAGGGATGTAATGGATAGCATCGATGACAATGCGTCTGAGGAGGAATACCAAAGTCTGATTGAACTGATGAATAAACAAGATATTGTGGAAAGACAAATTGAACAATCTTACATTAAAAAATTCCACAAAGTCATCAGTTACAAAAAAATTTATGAGGCGAAAAAGGCCGAAAGAAAATTCTCTATGAAAGCCCTTGCAAAATATGCGCCTCCACCAAAAGGAAGACCAGTCAGACAACACAAAGCCGGTAAAATTAAACGATAGAAATCACAAATTGTTTACAAAGAGGGTGTGTAAAAAACAGGCACACTCTTTTTTTGTTGTCACAAAGTCACGACTTTATCCAGCCAGAGTTTTGTTATATCCACTTCTTTTTGTAAATTGCACAACAGAAACGCAATCTGGTGTTATACCGATTCTGCTATAACGTAATAATTTCATACAACATAAAATCAGAAAACTATGAACGAAGTTAAAAATCTAAGCCCACAGTGCATTTGGGAAAACTTTGACGCACTGACACAAGTGCCGCGTCCATCAGGACATTTGGAGAAAATACAACAATTCCTGCTCGATTTCGCTAAGAAAGCCGAGGTTGAGGCTTTTAAGGACAGTGCCGGTAATATTGTAATGCGCAAGCCAGCGAGTGTGGGAATGGAAAACAAGAAGGGAGTGATACTTCAGGCCCACATGGACATGGTACCACAGAAATCACCAGAGAGCCAGCACGACTTTGAAAAAGACCCGATAGAGACATGGATAGACGGTGAATGGGTAAGAGCCAAGGGTACAACCTTAGGCAGCGATGACGGTATGGGTGTTGCAGCCATCATGGCCGTGATGGAAGACAAGACACTCAAGCACGGACCAATTGAAGCATTGATAACTGCAGACGAGGAAACGGGCATGTATGGTGCTAACGACCTGCCCGAAGATGAACTCCATGGCGACATTCTGCTCAACCTTGATTCCGAGACATGGGGAAAATTTGTTATCGGCAGTGCAGGCGGTATAGACGTTACAGCTACAATGGAATACAAAGAATTCGACACAGATACAGATGACGCTGCTGTCAAAGTGACGCTCAAAGGTCTTAAGGGAGGTCACTCTGGTTTGGAAATCCACGAAGGACGCGCCAATGCCAACAAGCTCATGGTAAGGTTTGTTCGTGAAGCAATTGAGGAATGTGATGCCCGACTTGCATCATGGCATGGTGGAAACATGCGTAATGCCATCCCGTTCAAAGCCGAAGTGGTGCTCACTTTGCCAAAAGACAACGTTGATGCCCTCAAGGAGTTAGTTGAAGACTGGAAATCAGACTTTATCGACGAGTTCAAGAATATTGAAAACGGTATCGAATTCTTCACTGAAGAAGTTGAAACACCAAAAAAAGAAATTCCAGAAGAAATACAAGACAATATCATCAATGCCATTTATGCTTGTCATGATGGTGTAGTACGATTCATTCCAAGTTATCCGGATGTAGTTGAGACATCATCCAATCTTGCCATCATAGATATAGAAGACGGCAAGGCAGCTATAAAGATTTTGGCACGCTCATCTCGCGAAGACATGAAGGACTACATTGTCAAGACACTTGAAAGTTGCTTCAACATGGCTGGAATGAAAGTGGAGACTGCCGGCAGTTATGGCGGCTGGGATCCTAATCCCGACAGCGAGATTCTCAATCTCCTCATGAAGGTTTACAAGGAACTCAACGGAGAAGACGGTATAGTTCAGGTTGACCATGCAGGATTGGAATGCTCTGTCATTCTTGGCAAATACCCACACCTTGATGTGGTTAGCCTTGGTCCGACACTTCGTAGCCCACACACTACCAGTGAAAGATGTTACATACCATCTATTGACCCGTTCTGGCAACTTTTGAAGAAGACTCTTGAAGTTATTCCAGAAAAATAAGCAGACTATCCAATAACACAAATCCACGCCTTGCCGCAAATTACGGCAAGGCGTGGTTAACATAAATATATAAACACTGATAATATGAATTGTCTGAAAAGAACAATGCTTGCTGTCTTCATGTCACTATTGGCATTCGGCATCAACGCACAAAAAAAAGAAGTGGTTTTGAAAGTGATACAAACCACAGACATTCACGGTCGTTTCTTCCCATACGACTTTATCAACGACAAACCTATAAGCGGCACATTAGCTCGTCTAAGCACCTACATAAAAGACTTACGCGAGGAATATGGCGACAATGTCATTCTGCTTGATAACGGTGACATACTTCAAGGCCAGCCACTCAACTACTACTATAATTTCGTTGCACCTGAAAGAGAGAATATAGCTGCTCAAACGATAAACTATCTCGGATATGATGCAGAGACCATAGGCAATCACGATGTCGAAACAGGCCATCAAGTTTACGACAAGTGGATAAGCGAAGTGAAATGTCCAATGCTTGGAGCAAACGTTATCGACACAAAAACAGGCAAACCATACCTGACACCATACGTAATGCTCAACAGAAACGGAGTCAAAATAGCAGTTCTTGGACTGTTGACACCGACGATTTCAAATTGGCTAAGCGAAGACATCTGGAGCGGACTAAGTTTTGACAACATGGTCGAATCCGCCAAACAATGGATGAGCTATATAAAAGAGAATGAGAACCCTGATGTAATCATAGGTTTGTTCCATTCCGGCAAAGATGGCGGTATAGTGACCGACAAACTTGAAGAAAACGCCACGACTCACGTTGCTAAAGAAGTTCCTGGATTTGACGTAATATTCTATGGACACGACCATAAGAAAAATTGCGAGACAATAAAAAACATAGATGGAAATGACGTCACGATAATCAACCCATCATGCTACGTGTCATACGCTGCAGAAGCTACGATAACTATCAACAAGAAAAGAGGCAAATTAAAAAGCAAAAAAGTAGAGTGTGATTTTATCGATGCAAAACAATTCGAAGAAGACCCTGATTACATGTCTCACTTCAAAGATGACATAGAGGCAGTCAAAGAATTTGCAGGAAAAGAGATAGGAACATTCACAAAGACTATTTACACTAAAGACGGATTTTTCGGAAATTGTGAATTCACCGACCTGATACATCAATTGCAATTACGTCTCACAAATGCTGACATATCATTTTCAGCTCCTTTGACTTTTAATTCTTCGATAGAGAAAGGTCCTGTCACTATGGGAAAGATGTTTGCCCTCTACAGATTTGAGAACAAATTATGCGTAATGCGCATGACTGGTGAAGAAATACGCAAGCACTTGGAAATGAGCTACGACCTGTGGGGAAACAC
>Ga0181612_151276_pt1 | contig 10146 bp, 10 predicted proteins | sample HoacroProtozoa21_FD_119630 | JGI IMG/M metagenome (GOLD analysis project Ga0181612, IMG submission 119630) | Hoatzin crop microbial communities from Cojedes, Venezuel. Combined Assembly of Gp0051906, Gp0051904, Gp0051908
TGGGGAGAACCACAGCCCTTAGTCCCATTTTTCCACACCCAAAACCTATGGCAAAGCACCAGCGCGTGGGTGCAGATGCCAGACCTCGCACCCACCCGCTGGGACATCGCACCCTGCCCTGCTCCCAGGGCTACAAGCACCGCACCCGGTGTGTGCCAGGCAGCCGCGCCAGCGAGGACCAAGCTGCGGGGGCTCAGACCCACCGAGCAGCCTCTAACCCAGGAGCACACGTGCTACGAAAAGGCACCGTGTCCATGGTAAGCGAGATGTCCAACAGCTCTTGGCCATGGCAGAGCCTGCCCAGGGGTGCAGGGAGGCAGCACCCAGCGACCAGCACCCGCCGAGCCTGGCTCCCGGCATGACTCGCGTCCCGGCTGGTGGCTGATGTCAGCGCCCGGAGAACAGAAGCCCTCTCTGTGGCTCCGGCAGCATGAGAAGGAGGATTCTGTGCCTGGCAAGGTTGCACGCTGGAGGGATGCTCGTGCTTTAACCCCCTCCTGACAACAGCACATCAGCCTCCAGTAACCTTGATACCGGGTTTAGAGGACCACAGGGTCTGCAATTTCCACCCAGATACTCACATACCCAGTCCTCTGCTAAATGCTCTTTCTTTATAACCTCTCTGGACCAGGGATGCTTTTTGGTGCATCTGTACAGCACGCAGAGCACTGGATGCAATCTGTGCCTAATGCTCTTACATACCCTTGAAATGCAAAAACGCTTCTATGCTCCCTTGAAATGCAAACAGTGATGAGCTTTGCATCCTTTTTGGAGAGGGCTAGAGCCCCTCTGCCACTCAGCCTGCCCTCCCACATCTCCCCCCTGCCACTTCCCCACTGCTCCAACAACCACGAGAGATGCACCGGCAGAGCTGCGCAGCACCAAGCTCATGGCAGGCTGCAAAGCACAGCCAAGCAGCCAAATTCCCCGGTACGGTCCCTGCATGCGGCAGGCTGCAGCGCCAAATCATTTTATACTTGGGACACTGAGACAGGGCAGAGGTCCACACCAGAGAGGTGCAGCATCGCTGCGCCCTGGGCTCCTCATTCAGACATAAATTCAGCTGTTTTCTGAGGTCAGTCCTCCTTTCCAGCTCCCCCAGGGTGCAAGCACAACCTGCAAGAGGATATCAGTGCCAAGCAGAGGAACTGCTTGAGGTTTCAGCTGGGGAGAGTGAAAATGCAGCCAGACTTTGGGACCAAGCAGCCAAGACCTTACAGACAAGGGCAAGACCGAGCACAGAGATTTGCAACACAATTTTGTTGAAATCCAGTAAGGGTTGAACCTGGTGCTTTGGTTCAGCCAAATACCGGAACTGGCTGCTGGGAATTTACCGGAAACAGTGATTTAACAGAAGGCACCAGTGGTGCAATCCTAGGGTGCACACCAAGCACCAGCACACACTGCAGGGAACTGGTGTCACGACTTCCTACCACAAAACTTCTCCTCTTTCACATCCAAATTTCTGCTTCACAGAAGTCTACATGAATTTTCAACAAAACACCGGGCTACTTTGATTTTTGCTGATTTTTAGCTGCGCTACTATTAATTCCATCCTTAGGTCTATCAGGGATCTGCTTATAGGGATGGGAGAGAGGAGCTAAGGCAGCGGTACCAAAAAGCACCTCACAGCAAGGGATGCTCCACAGATCTCATGCCAGCCGCATCTTCCTGACACGCGCTGCAGCCCTGCATCACGAAAACAAGCACTTCCCATCAAACAGGGAGAGCAGCAGAAAATGCCAGAGCTTCTCTCAAAGCCCAGCTCTAATACTTCAGTCTTCCAAGCATCAGAAGAGAATTTAATCCATTTTACAACTAGCATCAGATAACAGTGACATTAAAAAGCAGTCGGAGCAAAGCAGCAACTCCTCTTTGAGGCTAATAAGTAGAAATAAATTAACTGATTTCTTTATATTGAAAATTCCTCTCTATGGACTAAGATCAAGGCCTGCTAAAGCTTTTGACAGCTCTGCCCATCAGCCACGTGAGCATTGAGGTTAAATAGCGATTCACACTCACAGAAACTCCCAAAAAACTCAGATCTTTGGATTGAGATTCCATAATCAGAATCATTCTGTTTTCAGAAGTTCGACTCAAAAATGTCAGAAGACCCAGTTATAATTAGGCTTTTTCTAAATTTCTATATATAGTGTAAATCAAGAGGCAACTCACTGGCGATATGGGAAACTTGCCAGCAAAAAAACAGAATGAGGGGAAAATAAGCTCTTTATTTGTATGGTACTATTCACTTTACAGACACACAATGCAGGCTGGGTTTTAAAGGCGACTTATAATTTTGCAGCATTACATGGCTCTAAAACATTTATTCTGGTATTCAAAGTCTAATGTAACTTAGTGTTTATACAGCAACATCTCAAATCTCACTGCTGTCACCAGAAACGTCTCCACAGCCATCACGAGGTTTTGGGGAAGATGCATCAATACAAACCATAGCAAATATTTCTCCACTGCTCAAAAGAGCAAACAGGTAGTGGAGATTATAAACCCATTTTTCTTAACAAAGTGCTTATAGCCCAATCACAAACTGCTATGGCAAAGCCAGTCACATTAGTCAGCAGATCTGCTCCGGGGCTGAACATCTGCGGGAGCTGCCCCGGGTTTGTGCCGCAGCCCCGCGAACAAAGGGCAGGCAGAGCGACGGCAGCTCCGCTCAGCCCCGCGTTGACACCAAAGGCTATTTTTATCACAAGGAGATGTTGTAAGCGCGTAGGGGACTGGGGGAAGGGAGAGGAGGTGGAAGAGGGAAAAAAAAATGCTAAATTATTTATATACCTTGTCAGGTCATGTAAGAGAGGCGGCGCATTGCCTTGCACTGTGGCCAGGTACGCCCGCCCTCGCACCAGCAGCCACGCCAGCGTTCAGGCACAGCGTGGAAATGACGGTAGATTATTTCAGACCCATACCAAACCCAAACCAGCCAAACACCCCCCAACCCCGAAAGGCAGCGGGATGCTCCTGTGCACACCGGTGCACCCCGTGAGGCTCTGCTGTCAAGGGCCGAGCTGGGCGGGCGACCTTGTTCTGCACCACCACGCTCTCCTACGGCGCAAACCGGAGTCTGGTCAAAGCCTGGTGAGTTATTGCTGAAAACCCTAGAAATGGCTGCTTTTATCGCATGGTTTCTCTTATTGTTCTTGTGAGCTTGGTTTCCCTAAGGAACCATTGTTCGTCCATCTCCCCCTCTGGCTTCACAGCATCTTGGACAACTTCAGTCAGATTTAGCTCCCCATAATTGCTAAACACTCCACTCCTCCTTGCTTATCAAGCAATTGGATAACATACATACTTAAAAAATTGGCCTCGCATCCCCGCTTTTTGCAGAAGCACCGTTGTAGTGGGGCACTGCCTCTTTTTCTCCGAGGGGCCGGCATCTGCCTGCTCTGGCCTTACGCTCCACTATACCGGCATCCTGCTCTGCGTTTGTACAGTGCTTAGCACAGCATCACCTTGACCACCTGCAGATCTTCACCTGGGAAAAGCCAGGAGAACTTCCCTGGCATTGGTGGAAATGTACACTGTAACATCAGCCAAAGATGTGGGTTGCATTTGGGGAAAAAATGGCAATGAAATAATCTTCATGCTGGTCTGTACAAGAGAAGCTGAGACGGCAGCTGGCTACCATCCTGACCACACACATTAGCTGGCTCAGATCACCCCCAGTGCTAAAAGCAGCTCTTGATTTAGCTGATAACGCCTTTGTAAGAATAGAGTTTCGATTCGACTATTTTACTTACCCGGTTTGTCTCGTCAGCCGCTAAAGGATGCTACAAGGAGGCACCTATGGCACTTCTCCCCGCTTGCAAGGAGATGGCTTCACACAACAGCTTCGTGTGATCTGTACTGAGCTGTCCCCACAGCACCGTTTCAACAGACGTCGCCAGGGCTTGCATGAGGAACGGCATCTCACTGCCCATGGCATGATGATCTGACCACAGAGCAGGTCCAATAGGGGGGAGCAGTCTCCCGCGTCAAGGGTTTCAGACAGCACAAACCAGCACAAGTGTCGATGAAGCAGTGCAGATTCACACCAGCCAAGGCAGAAATAGGGCAGGGGAAAAAAAAAAACAAACACTCTTGCCTTTTTTGCATCTCAAATGGAAGCCCAACTCTGGGAACAATCTGCTGCCACGACCTTGATACCACTACAGGGCGCTGAACTGAGACTTTGCAGATGTCTCTCTCTTTAAGCCTTTTCACCAGCATCAGTTTCTGTTTTGCTTCAACTGCCCTTCCCTGCAAGGGAGCTGCAGCCAAGCCTGAGCAGGCTGTATTGCAGGGCAGTGATTTATGGGCACAGGCAAGTACATGTATATAAAAGGATGCTGGAGAAAATGCCTCTCCTTTGAGCAGCGTGCTCTCTTTCACTACTTTATCCCCACCAATTTGCAGCATAAAAATCCTGTTGACTGCACAGAAGATGCCATGTTCACCTGAGCCTGTGGGTCCCAGAAAGAAACCCCCCCCCCTCGCAGGGTCAGGGGATGCAGTCCCACACCAGACACACAGCAGGCTCTGCCAGCCCCAAAGCACAGCATTCAACTGCCGAGTGCTCCACGGACTCTTCTAGGCTGCTCCAAAGAGCGGTAATACCAAATGTATCATGTGAAAGTCCTAGTTTTCCTAAGGCAGAGAGCCACCATCCCCAAGGAGATGTGCTTCCAGTCTTTCCCAAGACTGACCCTCCCACATTTCTGTAGGGCTGGGCTGGGCTCTCACCTCCTCTGGTCCCGGCTGATGAGCACATTCTACCCTCGGGACCACATCCCAGCAGAGCAGGCTGTAGCACAGACGAACTGAAGCATGTCCATGCCTATCTCCCCAGGACACAGCCTTCATCCCCTGCGAAGCCCTCTCTTCTCCCCAGCTCCCCTTCGCAGACCCCCAGGCTGTGCTCCGCTAACAACTGGCAGGAGGGAGTGCTACTGCCCAGACAAGAGGTGGGGGGTGTTTCTGAGAGACTAAAGACTATAACAGAAATAAGTCCACCTCTCAGAAACTTTCAACATAGCACAATTCAAAATTAAAACCATTAGACTGGACACTTCTTGTGTCAGCAATTTGACCTTCTAAAATTTTCTACGCACGTTTTTTCCTCACCCACAAATGAAAAGTGGGTGAATAATGAGTCTGTTAATCCTCTAATTGCATTTTGAAGTTGTGAATTCACTGAAGTTGTCCATTTCCTGCAAAAATTTCTGATGAAAAAGGACAAAAGGCACTTTGCAGGGAAATTCCTGATGACCTTCCCTTTGTTGCAGTTCTGAGCAGCTGTGACTCTGTGGTCTCCCATCTCCTTCCTTCCCTCTGCATGCTCTTTTTGCAAACAGCTCAGAAGACACCGCCTGTCCCCGGCCACTCATCATCCCACCAACCCCACGCAATCGAACCTCCTCTCCCCCATGCCATGTCCACCGCTGGGTTTTACTACAGGTGCTTGCAAAGCAAAGGGGACAGGGGTGGTTCACGTCTGGCTTCACACTCCCTTCTGCATGGGCATCTCCTTAAAGACCATGTGCATTAACACCTTAGCAAATGCCACCAGGAGCCCTCAAGCCGATGCTTTATTTCTTTGCTGTGGTTGCCTGGCAGACTCCCCCCCGGTCGCTATGGGCTGTCTGATGTGCAGTAAAACCCATGCCCTTTTAGGTTGCCTTTAAGCACTGGTTTGTTCTCTGGGTACTGCTCAGCCCCGTAATTCAGTAGCGTGCCCAGCGGGAGAGAGCAGCTTTGCTTCTGAGGTTGTGGAAAAAAATCAGACAGCAGAGCCGGTGCTGCTCTGAGACTCGTAGCTCCTCACTAGCTAGCTGAAATGGGGTAAGAGAGAGCAGAGGATGAGGTCTGTCAGTTAAAATAATTGGGTTTGAACTGCAACGCTGCTCACCGCTTTGTCTGATCAGGCCCAAAATAAACTGCATTACATCACTGCAGGTCAGACTGAACTAATAAGGGTATCTTTCTCACACTGAGGAGGAGCATATTTATGTCCCATGCATTTTCTCTAGTCCTTTGCAGACAGAGCTCCTTCCAACTGTGCAAGTGCAGGGGAAAATTAATTCAGACTGCTGCCCAAATTGTGCAAGAGCCACATGGAATGGAAAGTGCATATTAACACATTTTACTATTTCAGGGTATTCTTTCATGCCTCATTTTATTTTGCTATCATATTTGCAGACAAATACAAAATAACACATAAGCCAAGTAATCTTTAGGGTGTTGACAGAAAACAGTACAAGCAAACAGGCACCTTCAGACAAACCCTACCCTTTGTAACTGCCTGGGTAAACCTAGAGCTCACCATCCTCTCAGCTGAGTAATGACAATAAGATCTAGTCCATCCTATCAGTACAGGAATATAAACCAACAGAGGCTAAAGCCCTGATCATCTCTGACTTTGCTAATATGCCCAAAAGCTTGCCCGTATTTTCTAGCTTCCTCAGTTGCTCCAGTGGAAGCTCTCAGCCCACCGCAGGTTGCAGTAACACTGTATTATCTCACTCTGCAGTCCAACAGGCCATCCCACCCAGCTACATAGCTACCAATCAAACAATCAAGGCCTCCTCCAACTTCCACCCCAAAGGATCGGGTTTAAACCTTCAGCTGAATTCTTCCACCATTTTTATGGGACCTAAGACAATCTACATCAGCTGGGGAGCTCCAAGCTCCCATGACTACAGAATGAAAGCAGTGATGCTTGTTGGCATTTATTATCCTTCTCCCTTGCAAATAATCCATTCCCATCCTGAACACCTTTGGGAACCAAACGTCCCCCCATGAAAGACACACGCAACAGCATCTGCCACGAGCGAGGGAAAGCCGTTGCTCCCCAGTCCTGCTGCAAGGGAATCGTACCAGGATGCAGAGCTGGTAGCAGCACTTCTTGTCAGCTGTACCCTCCCGTGAATCTTCTCCTGTTCCTGACTGCTCCTCCACCATCTGATAAATTAACAGCAATAGGATTTACTGGCCGATTTATAGGAAGCACAAGAAGGCAGCATTAGCAGCAAAGCTGCAGAAAGCTGTACTTGATGAAGCTGTTCTTTGTGCCCAGTTTACCCCGTGCCTCACTGGAAAGCAGCTACACCCTGGTCTAAGAGCCTATATATAAATCATTGCTGAACTCAGGCAATGCTTTCAAGCACAGGGTGGCAATTGCTTTTGCACAGCCTGGCTTCTTTGCCCATTGCTGGAGATACCCATTAGCCCCCTCCGACTGCACCAGCCACGTCCATCATCCCATGGATAGGTGCTTTTGTGGTCCTAGCAGTGAAATTGAGCCATTTTTCCTGACAAGCATTAAGAGATTAAACGCCTGGTGTTAAGAGCTCTCCCACTTCATTTGCTAATGTTAAAGCAAAGACCCAAAGACGTGTTATCCCTGCCCACAACTCCTCCCAGGCTGGGCTTCAGCTTGTCCCAGAGCACCAATTCAAGTTCACAGGAGCAAATGACTCCCTTTTGCACTCTCATGGCCACCCACACATCCCTTTTTCTTGTCTGTGGCTTGAGATGCATTAGAGCAGCTGCACCTTGACCAGTTTACATATAGTGCTCCAGCCCTGCAAACACTGTTCCCTTTTGCTTCCTCCACGTCTCCCTCGGTTAAAATAAATCCATTTGATTAAGAGGAATCAAAAGCACCCAAATAACTTAACTTTCAGCAGGACTTCTGGGAAGCACTGCCGTTACTGCTGCCTATCAACAGCAGGTGGAAAATGTCCAAGGTTTTTAAAATTCATCAAAATATTTTTTTAAATTATCAGACGTTTCAATTGTCTTGAGACGCAGATCCAGACTTTGACAGCATTTACCACCATCCTCCATTTCTAGGAGAATTCAGCACCCGTGCTCCATTAAACTCAGTTAAAAGGGATAATTAGCTAGAGACTGACAGTAATTTAGCCAGTTCATTTATCAGAAGGGATAAAGCCAGCCTAAGACACATTAATGTGAGGGTCTTAAAACTGGTATTATTCTGTGCTGTTGTGCTACAAACATATCACTAGCAGAAGAGACGCAGACCACGGTGTTAATTGGGATTTCTGGGGTGTAAATAGTGTTTTGCTTCATAAATTCTGGCTAGGGCGAACAAATTATTTAGCTCTCATACATCAGCTGAATTAAGACCTCAAATGTATAAAAGGGTGAATCTAAGAATCGATAGTGGATCACCGAAGCATTTAATCACTGTTTTACTAATCTCCCTGCACTATCTGAACTCCAGCTGACTCCTCTCACTAAAATCAATGGTGCTAATACACTCATTAACAACAGCTCTTTCGGAGGAATGAAACCATCGGAGTTTGAAAAACTAACTGGGGGCAGAGGAGCCGAAAGCTGTGAACAGCCCATGGGCACATGCTCCAAGGCTTCCTGGGGGAGCAAGAAACTCTCTAAAAATTCTCTTGCAGGAATTTCCACTGCAATCTTCCACCGAGAGTAAGCGGCCGTGACTACACGTGTAACAGCACATCCCTGAGAGGGGACACCTGATGCAGGGACTGAACCCGCGGATCGGCAGCCACGGCTCCTCTCCGAGGTGAGGCTGGAAGAGCTGGCTTTGACGCTCAGCGCTGCCCACACCGGGGATTTCTGCATCTGCAAAGCGTCTTTGTTTCCCAGTTCTGGTTCTGCTACCTCGCATCGCTCTGTATCTCATGCAGCAGACGTTTCCTATCAGTTTGGGGGCTACACAAGACCTTTTGGGGCAGCTGTTGCCTCTGCATCCCACATTGCCTCTTATTTATACTCTTCACCAGCAGCTGGAGAGTTTGCCGCATCCTCCTGCCAAGCTTCCCTGCGTGCCTATCGCAGCTCTGACCTGCACATCTGACACTGCAGTCCCGAGACTCATTTCTCCTAAGTCTGTCAGTTTGGCTGTGATAGCTTCTGCTTGGCATCTACAGGCTCCAGACAGTCTCTCCCCAAAGGATTCTCTGAAAGACATCGAATTTCTGACCGGGGTTTTGTCAGGCTGCCTGGAAAAGGATGTTGCTCAAAACTACTCAAAGATAGCATTTTCTTATTTTTTATGTAATTATTGAACAAATATCAGAATGCAAAATTTCCCCTGGGATTGGAAAATGGAATTAAATCTTCCAACAAACACAAGAAAACGGATACCGACGTCTCTATTAGCAACAAAATGTTTCATGCTTAGAAACTGGTAATGTAACACCCCTCCAGGGAACACGGAATGGTGAGAAAAAAAGGTCCAAGACAGCATTAGAAAGAACAAGAGATATACATACATTTAAGTGAGACACACACTGGACATGGGGTGGGCAGTAGGGCATCCCTGTGTCAGCCCCACCTCAGTGCGTTCACAGGCTGCCCAGGAGGTCATTACCGGAAAGCAAAGACCTAGATCCTCTGCGGCTCTCAGCCATGCTGAGCCCGGCATAATCAGGCACAGGAGGTCCACCCGACATAGGTGCATCCTCCAAGCCACTGGTGTGGCCACTAAGTGGTACTGACCCCTGCAAGCAGCGAGAAGGGCAGAGCCGGGACGCACGGCGTGACTGAGCTGCTTCTGCAAGCGCCAAGCTCCAGTCTGCCTTGGAGGGCTCATGGATAGCGTGGTTCAGACCAGCTTTGACGGGACTGGTTTATACCAGCTGGGAAAATTGGTGGTACAGCACCACATATGACACAATGATGAAACACCTTCATTGCACCTGAGCAATACAAGAATTGTCCCGACGCACAGGGGAACATCTTTGTTAGGGGCATGGTTTAGTGGTGGACTTGGTAATGTTGGGTTAGTGGTTGGACTCGATGACCTTAAGGGTCTTTTCCAACCTAAATGATTCTATGATGTCCAGCACGCTGCTTTCCTACAGGACACAGAATTTTCCGTGGACTCCCTTCTCAAGCTTACAACCCTGGGAAACAATCGACTCCCGGTGCAACAGCCCAAGAGCAGAAAACAGCGTCATCAACCAAGTCACATCATGCAGTCCAGAAGGAGGAGCACCATTTGGCATGGGGCAAAGTATGGGTGTGTAACCACACCTGAGGGCTGTTCTGATTCAGCAAAAGGGAAACATTGGCACTGGAAGTTTGGTGTGTCCCCCCAGCTTTGTTTTGTTGTAGCAACAACCTGGTCATCCTAAGGAAGAACCA
>Ga0181612_157420_pt1 | contig 10146 bp, 10 predicted proteins | sample HoacroProtozoa21_FD_119630 | JGI IMG/M metagenome (GOLD analysis project Ga0181612, IMG submission 119630) | Hoatzin crop microbial communities from Cojedes, Venezuel. Combined Assembly of Gp0051906, Gp0051904, Gp0051908
CTCAGCGAGCCGTTGTGGCACGCGCGGCGTGACATTTAATACACAGCACGTGCCCATCCAGTGGAAAGCACCCATTCTCGTCTGCTTCAATGGACAAGGGCTTCCCACAGTCCTAAACAGGGGAAGAAAAGAGGGAGGAAGCTCAATAACAGCCAACAGCAGGGAAAACGCATTCGAGGATGTAAGGAATGCCCTGCTGGGTCAGGATAATGGCTCACAGCCCACTGCTCTGTCTCAGCTGGTGCTAATGGGAGATACTATTTTGAGTGAAGAGTAAGCCTGTTCTGTGATCCCAGCATATTCCCCCAATACACACAGCTGCTCTATTAAGGATGTTAGAGACTACAGCCCTGCACTGTCCTTGTTCGTAGACCTGTGGTCTGTGAATGTCTAATCTTTTTCTGAGCCTGCTTCAAAAATGCTCCAGATTCATTCAAAACAACCTTGGTGTTTGGTCAGGATAGGCAAAGGTGCCTAGTTGCTGGCAGATGTGAATGGGAGAGATGAGAGGAGTGGGGCCACCAGGCTTACCTCACACTTGTAACATTTCATGTGGAAATTTTTCTCCAATGCCACCACACGCACAGTCTCATCCTTGCCAGGCTCTGGCATGATAGGCTCGCTACAGACTGAGCAGCGTGGAGCGTACTTCCTGCAACACGCAAAGATACAGAGGAGACCATGACCACGGTGGAGAAATTCAATGCAAGTTTCTCACTTTTGTACAATTATATTAGCAGCAGAGGGATAATAGGTCACAAAGAAGTTTAGGTGGGAAAAGAGCTTAATTGCTACTAGGTGCATCACTGACTCATTTTTAACTTCATGTCCAACAGATCGCATGGGCAACCCAACCCCATATGGCAGCAGAATTAAACAGGTGTGAGGAAATCGGCCTTCTTTCAGACAGCACATACACACGCTCTCCCCATACCTGTGGTAGTCATCCACACAGTGAGGCTGGTTGGCCTGGTCCACAATAAAAGAGGCCCCCTCAAGAGGGGTATGGCACATCACGCAGGTGAAGCACTGGGGATGGTACGAGTTACCAGTGGCCTTCAGCATCCGGTCTGTGATGGTCTGTTTGCAGACACTGCACTTTTCCAAGGTCCCCTGAGCCCAAAGGAAACAAATAAGACACATTAATCCAGTCCCCCACCCCTGCAAGGCCACACCACAGACAGGCAAGATGGAAGGAGGAAGGGAAAGCAAGAGAGCAACCACAGCAAGCGCAGCTCTCTCCAGCAGCATTCATCCCCATGACTCACAGCATAGCAGTCCTCGCAGAAGGGCTTCTCATCCACGTTGTAGAACTGTTGCCCCTGCAGCTGCTTCTCACATTTGAAGCAGGTGAAGCATTCCACGTGGAAGAGGCAGTCCAGGGCCCTCACAGCTGGCTGGGTTCGTGATAGGGGCTTCCGGCAGAAGCCACAGAGCTCTGTCAACGGAACACGAAAGGGATTAGGAGAGACAGAAACCCACCACAGTCTTAGTCCTACTGCTGTTCGCTGAGGGAACGCACCAGAAGTGGCAGCCTCTGCTGGGGGCGGGTGCTCCATATCCTTCATTAGTTTCTGGGTCAGCTTCTCCAGCTCTTCTACCTCCTTCATGGTCAGACAGGAATTTCCCCTAGGTGGATCTGCGCTGGAGCCTGTGGGTCTATGCTGTTGGAAGAGGAAAGAGTCAGTCCCAAAGGACACATATAGACAGACCCCTTCCTGCCTTAATAAACCTACTTGTCTCCCCTTTGCTGCTTCTCTCTGTCTCTCTCTAGAGAACAATCTGCCATCCACTGTGCTCGCTTCTTTCCACCTTGACATGAAGTCCTATCCCTCTCCACTGCTGTCTCTAGTTACATCTCTCTTTCAGATGGGATAGACCCTCCCTCCTCACTCTCCAACTTCACTCCCAGTGATGCTGTGCCTGTCCAAAGACATTGGTCCCACAGCTCTATCCCTTACCATGTCTTTCACAGCAGCAGGTTGTTCTGTGGGACGCGGCTTCTCCTGCACTTGGGGTCTTTCCCTCTGCTGGGCATAGGTGAAATTGGGAGGCTGCGGCCGAGAGGAGGGACCTGAAGGTGAAGGGGCTGTGAACTGAGTCTGAAGGGAGGTAGGATATCTTGTAGAGTTTGAGTGGGCCACGGGGACATTGGCACCTGGCTTGGACCCAGGCTTAGGAGCGCCAGCAACAGGGAGTGGGGTGAATTTAGGGGTTGGCTGAGCAGGAGGGAGAGAGAGGGGCGGAGGGACTGGTGCTAGGGGCTCCTTGCGTTGCTGTGGGGCTGCCCACAGGGTTGGGGCAGGGCTCAAATCCACTCCAGGAGGCTTGAATGGCAAGCTTCCACTTGGCTTCGGAGTGAACTTGGACGGAAAGGAATGAGGAGTGTCTCTGGGTGCAGATGGTATTTCCACAGGGGCTTTCAGGGCCAATGGTTTCTCCAGAGAACCTGTGGATCCTGGAGATATCTGTAAAGGGAAGCAGCAGAGAGAAACAGGCAGTTATCAGCAAGGTGGAAGAGCAAATAAGCAGTAAGTCAGCAGCTACAGACAGCAATCTCAGCCCCACAATGCTAAGAGTTCCCACACTGTTACATATTTAGCAGTCCTGAAAAGTGGCAAGGATCTATGCTTTCTGATCCTTCATGTACACTTTCTCTCTGTGGTTTATCCAGACATTTTAATCTTCTGTAGCACCCTTCTCTCTACCTCCGTTCAGCAAATCAGTCATCTCTCCTTCCACCTGCAACATTCCAGACAGCTCACCCGGGATTTGAAGGGGTCATTCTTCTCCATGTCATCCAACATTACGGACAGTGAGTCAATCTCAAGATCAATGCTGCTCATCTTGCCACGTACCTATACCACCATCCATTAGGAAAGAGGGAGCAGAGCACGTTACAGGAACAGCCAGAGAACCAGGTGTATCCCCTTATAACACCAGATTTCAACACTTTGGACTGTGGTACAGATCTGCTCCTTGCTTTGAGTGGATAGCAAGTTGGTGAGGATGAACAAGGCACAAATGCACAGCCCAAAGAAACTCACAGACAGATTTAGGTGGGAAAGGACATCTGGAGGTCTCTAGTCCAACACCCTGTTCAGCAAAGAGCAAACTCTCAAGCTAGAACAGGTTGCTCAGGGCCTTGTCCAGGCGATTTCTGAACATCCCCAAGGATACAGATTCCCCAGCCTCTCCAGGCACCTGTTCCAGTACCGAGCCACCCTTGGAGGGGAACAGGTTTTTCTTCTGTCCAACAGGAATTTCCCTTGCCGCAACTTGCGTCCATTGTCTCTTGTTCTCTTGCTGTGCCCCAGTAAGAAGAATCTGTCTTCTCTGCAGCCCTCCTTTAGGTATTGCAGATTGGAGTTAGATCCCTGTCTGAGCTTCCTCTTCTGCAGGATGAACATACCCAACACTGCCATCATGTCCTCCAACCCCAATGATGGCTATGACCTTTTGCTGCATAGCATCTAGTCCAGTGTTCCTCTGGGGTTACTACAGCAGGGAGTCCAGCTGGAAACAGTCCTCCAAGATGCAGCCTCACCAGCACCAAACAGAGGAATAATCACTATCCTTGTCCTGCTGACCACACTCTCACCAATGCTGCCCAGCATGTGGTTGGCCTTTATTGCCACAAGGGAGCATTGCTGGCTCACATTCAATTCACTGACACCAGGAAGCCCAGGTCCTTCATCTGCAGAGCTGTAGCTCAGCCAGCCGACCCTAACCTACGCTGGTCCACAGGGCAGTAGCATTTTCTGCTTTCTCAGATCTCAGGACTTCCTGCTGCTGAGTTCAGAGAGTAGTGAGAAGCTGTCCCAACTCAAAGAGCATCACAAGAAACTGTCCTTCCCTTGACCTCACTCACCTGTGGGGCAGGTACTGTATTCACAGGCCCTTCATCAAACATCGGTGGTGGCGGCGGTGGAGAAGGAAAAACTTCTTCTGGGGCTGGTGGAAAAGGCTCTTCAAAGGGTGGTGGCGGGGGGGGAAAAGCACAGTTTGAGGAGAAACTTGCCTCCTCTCCAGGTGGGGGAGGAGGCGGCAGTGGCAGCTCTGTGGGGAGGAATGAGAATAAAAAGCAAGTTTGGATCATTTCTTACTCTTAGCCAATACAGACCCCAAGAGAGTTCTTAAAGGTATTACAGCAAGCAGTTCCCCAGTACCCAGGGGACCCCAGCACCCACCAAGGACAACTGAACTCCACAGGCTGGCTGTCACCTTGTCCAAAGCTATTTGCCATCATAGAAGCTTTCCTCAGTAGCTACTGCAATTAGTCACTGGGAATAGTTATTGTGTAATTGGGAAACATGCCCTTTCCCACTCCTCCCCTCACTCTTTCGTCCCTAGCACAGCTCCTCTTGCCAGTACCTGGCTCGGATGGCTGAACACAGAGCAGCATTTGAAGCAATGCCAGCGGACAACCCAGGACCCTGAAGAGCCTGCGTTACTGCAGGAAAATAAGCTGGCACCTCGCAGCTGTCTAGTAAGCACTGCAAGAAACAAGCTGGGGGCTGGAAAAAACCCCAAACAAATCAGACCAACTGCCCCTTACGCATATGAGGAATCTTCGACACTGCTTTATATTTCTGGGAGATTAAAACAGCTTTCCTTTTGGAGGCTAAAATGTCCCCATACTACCCGATACGGATAAGAATTTTTCCAGAACCCTTTTAAGCAGGTTGAAAAGCACCAGAGCGCCTCAGTCTCCTAGAGGAAAACCCCGTTGCTTCCACCTAGTCATATTCGCCAAAGATGTGGAACAGGCAAAAGAGAGACTTTCTGCTACAACACAGTGAATCCTCTTCCCTTCACCACGCATGGGAGAGGTTGTCCTCTTATCACCTAAGCCCCAAAGAACGCTGAAGACAAGGAGGCATAACTCCCACATCCCTTCTTCTGAACACCCACCTCTCTTCCTAGCTAGCCCCAACCAGCAGCAGGGTGAAAGACCACGTTTTACACTTCTGTTACTCCACGTGCAACTTTTAACTGCACTAATCGAGTTCTCTCATCTTTATATCCAGCTGTTCTCAACAGACTTTTTAAGGACTTCTCATCTGCAACCTAAGAAAGACGATACTGCCCTTTCAGAAAATGAAAGCTGAAATCTCATTATCCAGTGGAACGCATAACCTGCAGTGGTATGCAGCACCTCTTCCAAGCATTCTTGTGCTCCAGAAATTCTGCTTGTGGGGAAAGCAATACTTGTCTGGTATTTTTTCTTTGAAACTACAGTTTGGGATCAAGTTTGTACACGCTTGCCTTTTGGTTTATTGAAATGATAAAGAATATTGCAGAAACAAAGCTCTGATCTGCTATCACATTGTTTCAGATGCACTAAAAGCCTGTTTCATGAATTATTCATACAAAAAAAGAGGTCCCCGTAAAATTACTATACCAGATTTATAGAATGATCAATACTAAACATAACACTTCTACAGCAACACTAACTTAGCCATCCTGTCTTTTAAGACAAAGAGACCAATTGCCATGGCTTTATCTCATACTGCTGTTTGCTTGGGATGCATATAAGAAAGGGAAAGGAGGATTAAAGAGATGCATCAGAGAAGGATCAAATCAGATGTATTTCCCTCATGACTGAGTTTTGGTGGTCCATCTGTACTTCAGATGTTTTTCTGGCAGACCTCACCCGATGGCGACACAGCAGCTTAAGCTGAATGGCTCTTTTGCTAATCTTTCAGTCAAGTTAGCTCCTCCATAATAAGCTTTATAAGGAAGGGAGCAGCGGAGCAAACACCACCCAATCCTCCACTTGTACTGTATACTGAAAAATAATTTTTAACATCCATCCGTCTACTTTGGTACTTCAGGTAATGTATTTGTGTCAGTTTGAGACCTTCCGACAGACACATACCTAACCCGCACAAGTGCAACAGACAATTGTAAAGCCTAAGATGGGACCTTGGATTACAGACATAAGATTCCAGCCAACAACGTATGAGAAGAGGCCACCAGATTTAGCTTGTACTATTCTAGAAGACAGAAGCACCAACTTCCCGAAGCCCTTGTGACTCGAGAAATAAAAAAAAAAAAAAAACGGCTTAATAATTTGTCTCCTCTGAGCACAGGACCAGCCTTCCTACCATCAGGTCAGCTGCCCACTAGCTTAGCATGTTAACCAAGAAAACATCAGCGTTGCACCGTCCATGCTAGACAGTGAAATGAAAAAAAAAAAATATTTAAAACAGCAGCTAGCACTATCTGAACACTTGTGTCCTGACTGAGACGTACCCTGACAGAGTCTTGGGGTAACACGCAGCATCAAGCGTTAGCAAGAGGTCCCATGGGAAATTTCCAGTGACCCCATGGTGATCAGTTCCAACTAGGGAGCCACACAACCAGGAACCTTCTGCTTCTTAGAGGACACAAAACCAACCAACAAAAAAACGAAACAAAAAACAACACCCCATCACCACAGGAAACTAAAAAAAAGAAAAAAAAAAGAAAAAAGAAAAAAAAAGAAAAAAAAAAGAAAAAAAAAAAAGAAAAAAAACCACACTGAAGAAAGAAGTCACACTACACAGGAAAACACACCCAACCCAAACCGCTAAGAAAAAGTACAAAACTCTACAAGCTGTACAAACTCAAAGTCTCACTTCCTGTTTATGATAGCTTCCACCATTTTTTTCATGCAATTATTTCTTTCTCCCCATCTCCAGCAGCAAAGATGGCAATTGCAGAGGCCGTGAGAAGGATCTCTACAGTCAGAGACAACCAGCTTGAGCCGAGATGAATCACCAAGAAGGAGAACAGCATGTTTCATCACCATCAGGGTCAACTTCCCTGCAACATACTTGCTTTCAGACATGCTGGCCAGAAACCAACTGGAGTTACACAATTATGCACTCAGGGAATACTATGAAAAATCCATTGCATTCCTCCAGCGTCAGCACAACTCAGTGCAACACAGGATTGCCTTCCCACCTCATTCCTAATGGAGATAGTATGTGCTTTGAGATCCCTTTACAACCATTTTATCTCATTCTGGAACCCACCAGCCTCTATGGCAAGAGTATCCATCAGCTATGCCCCTGTTCTCATGTTTAGCCCAGTTACAGCCCTCACACCCTGAGAATTTAGAAACACATACTCACATCTGCTGTGCCAGCCCTCACCTACCTTCTGCCAGCACGGACATGGACACTGGTGGGATCTCCCCCACCTTCCCTATCTGAGCACGCTGGGCGCCAGCTCCAGGAGGCGGGGGCAGCGGCGGCTCTGACGCACCCCCAGCCTTGAAGGGGTTCACATTGGGTGTAGGGGCAACCACCGGTGCAAACTTCTTCTGCGGGTTGTAGAAGGAAGGGGTAGAAATGTTGATACTGACTGTGGATGTCATGCGGGTTCCTGGGGCACCTGGGGAGGCCATCTTCTTGGCACCTGGCAGGAGAGCAGAGAGAGGAAAGCTGTAGGAAGTCAGCCTTGGGCTAGAGTGGAAACTAATAGACGAACTTGTGAAAACAGAGGGACAGAGAAGTTTAAGTCTGTCCAGAGGCTGAGGTGCCCGAGCAGAGCAGAGCAGAGCCCTTCCAGGATCAGCAGACGGAAAAAGAGGGATAGAAACTGCAAGACAGCTGGAACGAGCCAGTGTGCTTCACCGTTTCCACTCAGTATGGCATCACCCACACAGGGGTCCTTGCCACAGAGAAAGCCAAGTGCCCTGCTGCACGAGAACCCTGCACGCACACTGGGGAGGAGAGCAGCGGGCCACCAGAACGAGTGCCACCGGCCGCGCACAGCAAGCCCCGCACACCCTGCTGCAGCTGGGACTCCCACCCCGGGGCAGTGCAGCCAAGGACAGGGGCGAGAGCAGGGCAAGCGTACGAGGCCTCTCCGCTCTCTCCTCTCCCCGAGGACAGCCCCACCGAGCCAGCGGCGTCTGGAGGAGCCGCAGGGCTCACATCGAGAGCCGCTTTTCTAGGGTTCCCTCAGGCCTGCAGTCCAGCCCAGAACTCTCCACGAAGCCAGAGGCTTTGCTGAGCAGCCTGGCGTGCCTGCAGCCCTCCTAACACCCCAGCACAACGGTGCTTCCGCCGGTGCGTGGGCTCCGCGCCAGCGTTTCGAGTTGGCACGGCCAGATCAGTGCCCTTCTCCCACGGACAGTAACAGCTGCTGGGACGGACAGCCCTGCTGCCACAAACACCCGCCCGCTGCCAACCCACCCACAGCTGCTGTGAAGACCTGCATGCCCACGACTCAGTGCGGCATGGCAAGACGGAGTCACCTCTACCAGTGTCTCCGGGTCACACGCGTGTGACAAGGCAGATGTTAACTCCATGATGCTCTGCTTTTCATTCCCTCTGTGCAGGGCTAACGAGTTGCACGCATTTTGACAAACTCTTCTGGGCTTTCCAAAGGGAGGAAGAGGCTGCAACTGTAAGCAGCAGCCAAAAAGCTGTGTGGAGCATCTCCCACACGATCCAGCCAAGGCAAAAGGGTAATGAGCAAGGTCTGTCCTCAGTCCCTCAGACTTGTAGGGGTCAACAGACTTGCAAGTCAGAAAGGACTGAACAACTTCCTCCAGTCTGCAGCTTCCCCAATGGGCTACAGAAGCCTTTAAAGACCTCCAGCCTTTCTTTGGAGACTTCTGCCTCATGCTCCGCTGTTTCACTAGTGTAATGAACCACTTGGTAGTAGTTCTACCAGAAGTGCCAGCATTATGAGCAGAACACCACAGTGACTGCACCACTTGTGACCACGACCCATACCGGGGTTGGTTAACACAGCGGCAGTCTCGTGGCATCAGGTGGTTCACAAAGCAGCACTGGCTGTGCTGTCAGCAGCTGCTCGCTCCCTCAGCCCAAAGCAGCGCATTTCCCAGCGTGCTACGTCGCACTCAAAGCCCTTTCTGCTCAGGGCTGTCTCCATCCAGCAGCTGCCCCTGCTCATCCTCACTTCTGTTTACTGGGCCACCCCCGCACAGACCGAACAGGCTGAGGAAGGCTGGCCTTGTCCAGAGTCACCCCCCCAGCCCTGCCACCAGCATCTAAGCCTTACCAGGAACACACGGTTTATGCGTGTCCTGCAGCACTGTTTGTGAAAGCTATTGGAGAGGGAGTGTCACACCAGCAGACCTAATCTCAAATCCTTCTTGTCCTCACATTTTTCCCCTGAGGGGAGAGATTTTTCTGCCTGCTGTAACAGCATTTAAGATGACTCAAGTGGAGTTATGAAGATGCCTCCAAAGGATGCAGTCAGGATACTTAGTTGCCTCACACACTGTTCGTCTCCAACGGAGAGCAAGGAGGACAGAACCAGCAGCAGGGTCACCTCCCAGAAGGTCCCAGGGTGGGTCACCCACCTGTTGCACGCCCAGACGGCTTTCAGTCCTTTGACCCCAAGACACCACTCTGAAAAGCTCTGCTCCTTCCCTGGGGTGGCAAAAGGAGGAGGAACCTGAGGAGGTGGAGGGCTCAGTGTTGCTTTTCACCTCTGTTGGTAGGAACCAGAGCCACACAGGGAGCCCCAGTAAAAGCCCAGCCCAGCCCGGTGGCCTGACACACCGAATCTGTACTTCCCCTGTCTGCCAGCCTCCTCCCAACTGAGGGGGGCCAGAAGGAGAACTACGGCAAAAAAATACGCACTATGGAGTGAACAGATTGAAGAGATTTAGGAGCCATGGCTTATTTTTCACCCTCTCATACAGGCCAATTCCAGAAAGTTCTCCCAGCCTGGTCCAAAGTTATGAAGCTTCAAAGTGAACAAAGTCCTACCAGCTATGCAAGCTGCAAGGCAGAGCCTTAAACCAGCCGGGCTGGGGGAAAGGGGGGGGGGCGCATTCAGAGCTACAAACTTCTGTCACCTACGCCGGGCTTGCCTCCTCCCCGTGTGGAGGAGAAAGTTAAAAAAAAAAAAAAAAAAGGAAAAAAAACTCCAAAAAGCTATGCAAACATAATTAAAACGTCAGGAAGTTCTAGGACTTTGCGTCTTCGCCTTCTCGGGGCACTCCCAGAGAGTCAGAAACTCCTAAATTCAACAAATTTCATGCACAAGGGGCCCCAGATTCCTCTCTCGCGCGCACATCTGGAGCCAGGCTCCATAGGTGCCTCGCTCATGCGGAGGCACACAAAGAGAGCTTGTCCCCAGGCAAAGCAGCCAACACCCCCCCTTCCCCTTCCC
>Ga0181612_170308_pt1 | contig 10146 bp, 6 predicted proteins | sample HoacroProtozoa21_FD_119630 | JGI IMG/M metagenome (GOLD analysis project Ga0181612, IMG submission 119630) | Hoatzin crop microbial communities from Cojedes, Venezuel. Combined Assembly of Gp0051906, Gp0051904, Gp0051908
CCCCTACCATTCTGTGATTCTGTGTGATTCTGTGATTCTGTCTTCCCCATTTAAACAAACACACCTTGCCTTTCATTGGTAGTCTTGCTTGAAGGGACAAGGAAAAGTGAATAGGAGCAACAAGTTGTCAGGAACATCATTCCGTAACCTTTAGTGTCACAGAGAGCCCGTTGGGTTGACCGTCTGCTGGAATTCTCTTTCAAGGGCAATCCTTTTTTTACTTATTTAGTTTTCCTTGGCCGGTAGCTGGAGCCTGTTGGTCAGTGAAGACCCTGCGTTCCACTCAGCCATCTGTCTGCCCCGTGACTTATTTGGGAAACAGATTCTACTTTTATGATTGCTTCAGCTTTAATCCCTCACTATCCAGCATTTGCAGTGTGGGGGGGTAAGGGATAAAGATGGATGCCTTTGCACATAGTGTTAGGCTTAGAAACGACTGGTGCTGCCTGCTCCTGCTCCACTGGCATCATGTTGCAGATGACCCAGCTGATAACGGTGGTTTTGTTGCTCAGTTCGCACCTTGCAGACTGAGAGGCTGCCTGTTCTGCTTCTGGCAGTCACTAACTTCACCTTGTCCTTAACCCCTACAGGCCAGGGCTGCCCCTCTGCCTGGAGAGGTTCTCTAATAGATCAAAAAAAGTAATCTGGTGCAAGAACACTCTCCAGTGAAGGACAGGATGATGCCACATCATGGAAGTCCTACTCAGTCACACTTATTCAACTGAACACCCAAATCTCTCTGGTTACCTTGTTTTCTTAGACCCCGAAGCCTTATTGTTCCGGCTCGTGACAAGGAGGTTGGACGAGGTGACCTGCAGAGGTCCCTCCCAGCCTCAGCCGCTCTGTGATTCTGTGTGCACAGGACAGCAAGCAGGAAGGCAGCAGCGGGGAAGACAGGAACAAGTGTTGTCCCATCTGCAACATGACCTTTTCCTCGCCAGCTGTGGCAACGTCTCACTACTTGGGCAAGACTCATGCCAAGAACATGAAGCAGCAGTCCCCCAAAGTGGAAGGTATGACTGCCTGCGGCGCCTTTGTGTTGGGCTGAGGGGCTGTTCAAGGTGAAGAGAAGTTTGGAGGTGTCATCGGACCTCAAGTGTAAGCCCTTGTGACAATGTGTGTACTCTTTATGGTGAAACAGGGTGAGCCAGCAGTGCACCTCCAGGGACACGGCTTTTCTCAGCAGCCTGCTTGGTGGGCTGGCATCGGCTAAAAGTTGAATGGTTTTTTATTTGGCTTTGTTTGGGAGAAACACAGCTTGCAGCAGCGTTGTACCCATCCCTGTGTGCCAGGACCGGGAGAGAGCCGCTCTTCAGGGAGCGTGATGTTAAGCTGTGGAAACATCTGTCGCAGGATATGATGCTTGCTAAAAGCTTACAGAGATCAAAATGACTGGTGACACTCCAATAGAACAAATGCGTGAGGGCTACTTGATTTCAAGATTATAGCCTCCGTGGCTCAGGGACTTGTGCGCTGCAGATAGCTGGGCGCTGGAAGGGTGTAGCTGGGAAGCATCAGCGTGTGCTTGTCCTGACCTTGTGCTATTCCCATGGCACCTGCTGTTGATGGCTCTGCTGGTGGGATACAGTCCCGGCAGAACACGGCACAGCTGCCTGTGTGTCCCATCCCTTTGCTAGCAGGTGGAAAGGCCCAGTGGGAGGAGAGGGAGACCCTCTGTCCGGGGCGGGTAGGAGCAGCCGAGAGCCTGGGGTGCTGTAGCCAGTCAGGACGAAGGGGAAACGCAGCCTCTGAATGCGCCTGAGGACGGCAGCTTGTGCTGGCTCTGAGCTGGGATTTTCTAGATAGAAACTGTCGGTCCTGGAGTGTCTTTGTGGCTTTGCTAGGTTCTGTCTGCACAGCGAAGCCACCTTGGGGCTCAGGGTGGCCCATGGGACATTTTTATTCTTTGAAGCCCTTGCTTTTGGGTATGAGAAGAGCCTTCAGGAAGGAATGGATGCACGCACGAGCAGTCTGGTGCGTAGCTTCTGTTGCAGTGTGAGAGGAGCTCTCTGCTGCTTAGAAGGTTCCTCGCTCTGGTCTGTGGTACCCTGTAACGAGAGGCTGCGGGTTGCTGCGTCAGACAGGAGAGCTGCTGCTCTGTGTGGATTCACTCCATCGGACCTAGTCCCGTTCGTGCTATTTCTCAGGCACAATTTGTCATGACTTCAGTTCAGGATCAAGCGTTTCCAGAAACTCGCCTGCCTTTGCTGCACCGAGACTTGTACTCGCGTTCTGGCTGCCTCCCTCTTTCTTCTCCTGGGTGATGATATTAGGTGGAAGCTCCTTCGTGTCCGGTGTTTCTTGAATACGGCTATGGCTATGTTAACTCCACTAAGGAGAAATATGCAAATCTGTTGGGTGGTTTTTTTAACCCTGACAGTTTTTCTGGCCCACTGTGACTTGCCTTACCACACGCATTGCAGTTCTGCAGTGTTAAGGGAAGAGGTAGGAGCAACGTGAATTTATCTAGATGTCTTACATTCTCTGTCTAGGTTTGGGTTTTAGATGTGGTGGGTTGGTGTTTTTTTTTTTAGTGCATGTTTTGGGGTGATAAAGTGACTGTGTTTTACCTCTGAGTTCTGTGACTGACCAAGAGTTTGGATTCACCCTGCAGAAGCGGTGCCCGCACAGAAACATCCTGCTACCCTCCCTACCTCTACCGTGTCTTCTAACGAAGAGAACAAGGACATTACCGACCCAGACAAGTTCTGTAGCCTCTGCCATGCCACTTTCAACAACCCCCTTATGGCAAAACAGCATTACGTAGGCAAGAAGCACAGAAAGCAGGAGACCAAACACAAGCTGATGGCACACTATGGCCGAACCCCTGATGCACCGGCATCGTCCTTCATGGGTGAGTTCTCAGCAGCCGGCTGATAAATAGCTGCAGAGCAGGGTGGGAGAGCGATGGTATGTGTCTGACAGGTCTTTGGACGAGAGAGCCCATGCGGAGGGAGCAGGGGAGAATTGGTTGTGACAGGGATCTTAATTATACACTGTAAGACTGACGTGGTTGATTTTGTGACCCCCTGGCAGCAGGAGAGGTTTTGGACTGTAGCTACTCGTGACAAGCTTTGGGTTGTGTTTTGCAAAGTTGTCTAATCAGGGACGTGTCCTTTTTATTCTCTCTGCGGATAATCCAGGGATTTTGGCCAGTACTGTTCCTAGCTAGGTGGATTGCATCCAAAATGGAAAGATAAAAGTGGCATTTGATGCTTAAAAAACGCCTTTAGAGGGGACTAGCCAAAGATGGAAGAAATACATTTAACTGCACCTGCTGCTTCAAAGCACATGAAAGCCAGAGAGATTTCTCCCTGAATGCCTTTCTGCCTCTGTGTGGGCACTTCCATCTGACGAACTAATGCAACTCTCTCTGGAGCAAGCAGGAATGTGGGGAAAAAAAAAAAAGAGCTATTAAGGAGGAACTTCAGGCAGAGTTTAAACTCATTTGGCTTATGATCTGCTGCTTATGAGCACTTGTGTGCGATGAAAGCCCTTGGAGTCCAGTGAAAGCGTTAGGAGCTCGCAGTAAACTCCCTTGTTCCTCCCAGCAGCCTTCTGTTCGACCAGGAAGTCTAGTACCTGCTGGATGCTTGAGGTAAATCATGAGCAGACAAATCGTCTTAATATCTTCTTCAAGGGTGGCTTTCTCTGTCGTAAAAACCCACACAAGCAGAAGATTAATTATTCTAATTCTTTGCAGGCCACCTTTAGGTACTGGTACCACTTGTGAGAAATGAGGCTCAATTATCCAAGTAATACCTCTCCCACATTGCGTGGTCATGTGGGAGATGGAAAAGGTGCTTGGTATCTAGCGTTACCCATCTGCTCCTTACCTAATTAGCGGGGCCTGGTGAGTGGTTCCACGTTCGTGTGACTCAGGCGCTGACAGTGGCAGGAGCCCCAGCCCAGGCAGGCTGGGTGGGAGGGCAGTGCCCTTGCCTGGGTGAGTGATGTCCCCCGTGAAGTGCCAGCAGAACCGGAGTGCCTACGGACACATCTCCATGGCGCTTAGCTGGTCAGGTGAGGTTTCGGAGCCTGGACTGTAGTTGAGGGCTGCTCGGATGTGGTGAGCTGCAGTCGGGGAGGTTTTCTCCTGCTCTCTGCCACACTCTGTGTGCTGGCAGCCATGCCTGTCCCTAAGCTTCTCTCTGCTGGGATCTGCCTGGCAGCAGGTGAATGCATGTTCTTCACAGTACCACACCGAGGTGTTTGTCTGCTTAAAGTTCCTCTAGGAGCTACGGGTTTGGGGTGCAGCAGTCCAGTTTGGACAACTTCATGCACACACCTGTTTGCCAGATTGGCAACAGAGAGACCTGGAGCTTGACCGTGACCGTGCAGGGAGGCAGACCTGAGGGCTGTAACAGCTCCTCTGGCCTTTCCCGCCCAGGTCCAGCTTTGTTCTGAGAGCTGAATGGCCCGCTAGAGTCCGAAATCTCTCTGAGGTGCAGCAGCCAGGTGGGGAAATGTGTGCTACGTCGTGTGTTGGGCTTCTTGCTCAGTGATTACACTGCTCTGCACCCCTGGGGTGAGTCTCCTCTTTCACCTTAAGGAAATGTTTTCTTTGCGAGACTCCCAGGCAGAGCCCTTCCCCAGCGAGCCAAAATTGAAGAGCGCTCTGTGTCTCGAGGACAATTTCCAGGATTTTCCCCTGTTAGAGACTCCTGTGCTGAGCTGTGCTGCCATGCCTGCCTGTTTGGTGTCTGTGACCTCCCGAACTTTCATTCCAGCTGGAGTTGTCATGTTACACACAACCATTGATCTGGCTACCACAACTATTGTTGGAAACTTTTTTTTTTTTTATTTGCAGTTAACTGATACGGTGACTGTAACAAAACTGCTTGAGGATAGAGCTTAATATTCTCAGTTGGCACCTCAGCAAGGCTTAGCAGAATGCTGCATTATAGAATTGGACATTGTGTGATCTCCTCTGGCTACTTTTTTTATTGAAAGACTACAAGCTTATACATTAAGTATCTCCCTCACTCTCTGATATGAGATGTGCGGATCGGGAGAAGTGGGAATTTGGGAGAGAAATGGATTTGCAAAGGTGATATAACATCAGGTTTGGTGTCCTAATGCTGAGATTTTTCCTATGTCTGATATTGTGAAATGATTACAGGAAATGTGTCTTTGTTTTTGTAGATAGAGAAACCCATGTTCTGACCAGGAAAGCTTTTCTGGCTTAGCGATTCTCCCACAGTGACTGGCCGATACATGGTGGGGTAGTGGGATTCTGTGACCTCCCCGCCTGGTCAGGCTATTGATTTGCTATTTGTCTTTGTTTAGCAGTTGTTTAACACATCAAATGATTGATTATCTCACTTGTTTCTACCTCAGGCGCCAAGTCGTTGGCTAGCTGTGTGTGCTAACATTGATGTCTGTTTCAGCTGGGAAGGGGTACCCCTGCAGCACGTGTAACATCGTGCTGAACTCCATAGAGCAGTACCAAGCTCACATCAGTGGCTTCAAACACAAGAATCAGTAAGTCATTTTCTTGTCTAAATGCGTTTCCAGCCTCGCTGATCAAATCAATGGCGTAAATATAACTTAAAATGCAGTTTTGAATGCGTGTTTCCAGCTGACGTCCAAGCAGAACCACAGGGGTGGTGCAAGCACGCTGTGTTTGTCCTGCAGGCGATTCGCTTCGGCGGCTCCCTCTGCAGCCAGCTCTGGGGTGCTGCTGGAGTCGGAGGGCCCTGCAGCTGCTTTTGGTTCTTGGTGGTTCAGCTCCGTGTGGACCTTTGCAGTGAGCGCATCCAGCCTGACACATGTTAAACACCGTTTCTTTAACAACTGAGATTTGAATTTAATTAGACTGGCTCAGTGGAGATCTGCTTGCTGTTCCAATCTCTCTTGGGGTTTCTTGTCGTAAAATTTGGCATGTAGTCAGCACGCTCCAGAAACCCAGGTTGTATTCCTGAACTCTCTCTCACAGCTGGTGAGTTAAGTAATGTCATCCCCTGCATATATTATTAATCTGAAAAATTCAGGCTGCCAGATGATTAATACCAAAAATTCTTGTTCTGGACACCATCAAAGTTCAGATCTCTAATTTCAAAGCCTTCGCTAAAAGAGGCTCAGTAATGAGCCTGGGTTGGTTAGAGAGCATCTTACGAGAGAGAGGTATTAGGAAGCCCTGCCTGAAGTGAGGACAGACTCCTAGCCAGGTCTCCCAGAGAGGACAGGACAAAAACTGGGATCTCTTGTTGCCTAGCTGTGGAATAACAGCCCTGTGGTCATTTGGCTCCCTGGAGTACTTGATGGGAAGACACATGCTCCAGCTGTCAACCCAGGAAAGTTTCAGCTCTTGAACAGCATAATCAGATTAGTGAATAGTGACTATCCCGTCCTAGAACGGTAACATTGAGGATGTTCCCAACACACACGTATAAATGTTCCCTTTAATGATATGGATGTTGTCCGAGTTTTTGCAACCACACAACCCCCTTGCAGAAAGCTGCTTCTGCATTCAGCCGTTCAGTCTGGTTCCAGGCCAGCTTCTGCAGTCGGAGGAGAGCCAGGATACTTGCTTTGTAATGGAAGCTCTTTGACAGTCCTTGAGCTGTGCAGTAGCTGATTCTGCCATGCTAAAGGTGTCTGTTTACACACACGCACGGAGGGCAAGGATGCACTTGGAAGCTTTTCTGGCAGGTTGTTGACTTGGCTACAGGAGGCTGTTGCTCCACTGACAGCCGTGCCTGCTGAGCCATGATTGCAGCTGGCAGATTTCAGAGCACTTCTGACTTATTTTCCTTCTCTTCCTCTCGCTCCCTTCGATGTCCAGGATGCCAGGAGCAGTGCCAGTTGTCGGACCGTTCCCGCCACAGCAGTATGTCCGGGAAGAGTCAACTGCCCCAGGAGGCTACAGTTATTTCAGCCAAGACTTCTAGAGCAAGTTGCAGCACTGTTCTTGGAGTTGTTGGTGGCCCAAGAATGCACATCCTTTGCCAGCCCACAATGGTTTCATTATCCCTCTGGATAAGCAAAGCCCTGCCCTCCTGTGTGCACCCGTTGAGCAGAACGGGGACTGAATTTGTCAGAAAAAGGATCCAGCTGGAAGAGACTTGCTAGACAGCAAATACTTCACTCCCTTAGAGTAGTTTTCATTGTGTTATTGCTTCCTGTGAAGGTGGGTGCGGTGTGAGACGAAGTGTGTATCTGGTATAAGGAGGGTTTGGCAACAGGCTGGTAGCGGCCACCTCCTCCCTCACCAGAGCAAAGAGTGGATTCCTGCGCTTGGAGGGCCAGCATCCCACGCTCAGAGGCGGCTTTTGCTGGAGGAGAGCTCCTAGACCGTAGCGAGCAGTGCTTGTGCAGCATGGATGGGACATGATGCAGGTTGCCTGGCTTTGTGCAGGCCTAAAGCAGGGAGTAACCAGCGTGGCATCTCTTTCCATGCCTCCTCTGGTCAGGTTCGCGTGCAGAATTCCGTGAGCCACTGATTGCCATCGGAGCCTGTCGCAGTGCTGCAGCCGTTGGTTCCTGAGCTGGGTTGTTTGGGTCTGTCTAACAAGTAGTGACAGCTTCTGGTGTGCAAACTGCTGCTGGCGGGAGCGGAGGGCTGCGAGAGGGGTGGGAGCTGCTGGCTTCCACACAGCTCAGCCCTCTGCTCTGAGGATTTCCACGAGGAAGGAAGTAACTGTTTAGCCTGGTTTCCTATGGAAACAGGTGTACGTGATCATTCACCGTGTGTGTCTTTACCCCCTGTGACTTAAACCAATCTCAGCCAAACTTGGCAGCGGTGGAGGTCTCCAAGATCTGAATGCAATCAGCAGAGGAAGGTAGAGCAGGGCGAGTTTGTCTCTAATTCTGTTGGGGTCTGCATGGAAATGCAGCGTTTTCCCTCCTGCCACCAAAACAATGTGGGGAAGGAGGGTTTTAAGGGAAAAGGGGGAATAAGTCTGGATACAGCAGAAAACTATGGTATAACTTGGTCAAATCGTTAGCTGACTAAAAAGCTACATGAATCCTCTGGAAATCTGCCTTCATTAGCCCTTCGTTGGAACACTACTTGCCGAACCCCTCTCTTCAAAGTTCTTACACATTTGTATTGTCCTGGAAAAGGGATGTTGTGTATTTCAAACCTGGAAATGAAGACTGATGGTCTCTTCATGGTGCTAATGTCCTAGATCTGTTAGAAAAGGCCCCGGAAGGAAGGGCAGGCTGCTGAGGCTGCTGTGCGCTTTGGACGAGTTCTTTAAACGTTTTGCCTTAAGCTAAGGCATTGCCTGCTCTTTGCTAGCCCACTGCAAGAGCCGTGTGCGTTGGGCTGGCCTCGTGTTCAGTGCCAGCGCTTCGAGTCGGGCACCCCGCGGCTTTGTCCCAGCGTCAGTGCCTCCGTGGGGCCGAGGCTTTGCTAGTCTGTGGCGAACGTCCCGCTGTTTTTCTTCCGCGGGGCAGAAGGACAGGGATGCGGCCCCTCTGAGGACTTGCCTGGCCGGTGGGGCTCTGTGGGACTGGCGGGAGCACGGGTGACGGCCCCGGGCATGCTGCGCTGCCAGGGTGGGCTGAGCCAAGCTGCTGCCTCCCGTTGCGTGGCCCTGGCAGCTGCTGGAGGGCACTTGGGGGCCCTTGACTCCCAGCCCTGCGTGCCAGGGGAGCAGCTGACGCCCTTGCGGGTCTGAGAGCCGGGCTGTAGAGGCACTTCCAAAATCCGGTGTGCACGCTGGTCAGGTTAAGCAAGGAGAGAGAGAGGGCTGGGCGCTAATCTCAGCGCTTGGAGCGAGTGCCTTCCCTTCCCCTCTCCAGGCTGTGCATGAGCTTTGTTTTTCTTCACCCTGCACAGAATCTGCCGTCTTCCCTTAGGACAGGCTCCTGCTGGTCTGGGTTCGCCTTCCTAATGTTTTCCAGTCTTTCTCCGCTGCTGAGGTCTGGCCTTAGCCTCCTGCTGCAGAGGGAATCCTTCTAAACCTTGCGAGCTGATCAATGAGCAGAAAGCTGTGATGAACTGGAGGAAATGTTGTGCACCTGGTAGCCCTGGACGGCCTCCAGCTCCCATCTCTGCTGCGTAGCCCGCGTCCTGCCGTACCAGGGCAGGTGCCCGCTAGATGTGCTGTGCATCAACACCGAGAGGGATCCATTTCCAGCACTGCCCAGTCTGGTGTGTCACTCCTGTCTGTGTACTGACAGTTTTGCCTTCCCCTGTACACAGTGTTTATGTATCTGCTGTTTCCCTAAGGTGAAGCTCTCCAAATAGAGTGTTTATTACTACTTTTGGGTGCTGTCTCTCTGCTAGAGCCCTTCCTGGGATGTTGCCATACTTCAAAGCAAAGAACAGGATGCAGACACCTTTGAAATATTTGGGAGGGGCAGGAGGCTTGTGTTCCCGTCTGCCCTCCCCGAGGTCCCGCTGTCATCCCACGGCACCCTGAGGTCCAGACAAAGTTGGTAAGTGCCTTCCTCTGTGCCACGCTGGCAAGTCAGCGTGGCTTTGGGCACGCCGCAGTCACCAGGGGAGACGGGACAGTCTGTGCTGGGAGGCTGCTGGCACTTCTGCAAGCTGTCGTGCAGCTTGTGCCGAAAACATCCGTGATGGCCACAGGACACCAGGCTGTTCCCTGGCAGTGCCGTGGCAGCACAGCAGTGGCATCGTGGCGGGCGTGCTCTGCTGCTGCCACTTCAAGGGCAGTGCCCTCGCTGAGGTGGGCTCGGGTGCCCGTACCGGCTGTCCTGCTCCTCTGTGGGCAGGGCTGCGGCAGAGCGTGGGGGACCGCTGTCCCCAGAGCAGTGCAGGGCCTTCTGCTGGCGCTGAGGGTGGCACTGCCATCAGCCCACAGGCTGTCCCCCCCCTCCCGTGGTGCAAGGCTCTGCCGGCACAGCGTGCCTGCCGCTGCCAGCCCGTCCCTCGCTGTCCCCGTCCCCTCCTCGCAGCAGGGCTGTCCCGTGGGTGCCAGTGCTCCCCAGGGCAGGTGCAGGGGACCATGGCACGTCCCCTTCCCCAGCAGCAGGATGGCTGGCAGCAGCCATGCCAGGGCAGCCACAGCCAGGTCGCACTGCCAGCCGTGCTGGGGGCTGCAGTGTCCATGGCCGGGCCAGCCCCATCCCCGTGCTCCAAGCGTGGATGAGGTGGGTGCCGGAATCACGGACGCACCCGCTCTGCTGGCTGCCCGTCCTGCTGGTGGGCTGCTCCTGAGGAGCCCCAGC
>Ga0181612_172376_pt1 | contig 10146 bp, 6 predicted proteins | sample HoacroProtozoa21_FD_119630 | JGI IMG/M metagenome (GOLD analysis project Ga0181612, IMG submission 119630) | Hoatzin crop microbial communities from Cojedes, Venezuel. Combined Assembly of Gp0051906, Gp0051904, Gp0051908
TAGCATTTATTAACCTTTCATAACTTCCCTATACATGTGCCCTTAATGAAAAGGGTGATCCTTCTTCTCAGTATAGCTGGACACTATCTGCAGAGTTTCTCCATAGGGACAATTTACTCCAGGTTCCACAATGGCCTGGAATTTGAGGGCTATTACCTACGCTTGGAAAGCAATACACTGATCAACGGTCAGGGACCATGTCCCATGGCACCAGTCAGTTCATCCTGTAATGACGCTGCAAACCAAGTAAAGCACTAATGCACACGCCCAAGTCCCACTGATCTCAGTGGAGGTTTAACAGCCACATAGCACCTGGAGCTGGAAACAGTGGTTCCTTGCAGTTTCTCACAAATCATCGTCCTGGAGCCTGCTTTACACCAACCACTGCAGCAGAGTTACTGAGGATTTATCTTACACATAAAAATGTTGTTTAAATTGTGCAATATTGAGTGCTCTGAAGGTAAGCGGCTGCCACAGACAGGGACACAATCCTATTTACCATGAAACCAACCTTGCTTTTCCTGCCATTTGCTTTATTTAGTCTCCAGTTTGCAGCAGCAGGAAGAATGCAGCTGGTCTGCAGCCGCCAGCCGCATCCACCACGCGAGCCAGACGCCACCCCAGTGCGGGAGCTGGGGGCACCCAGGTAACGGATCTCAAAGTAGCAGCCTGTAACGATGCAACTGAACACCAGCATCATGGAGCACACAGAAGAGGAGGTAAATTATCACAGGCAAACTGAGTTTTGGCATCTGCCTTTAATAACCCCAGGCACTTTTAGTAATAGTTAAAACAAAATGCTCAGAAACAAAACCAGTACAACTACCAGCTTGGGCTCTCAAAACTGCTGAAAAACTGCAACTGTATCAGAGCTTGATCATGTTCTGCACATGTTCCTGTTTTAGAGCCAGGTTCAGACCTGCTGCCGTATGCTCTGCAGTTGTAGCTGGCCTCTTCCACTGCCTAGAGCTGGTGTGGAATGAAAGACATCCTTTGCTAGTGAGTGGGACAGGTACCTGCTGCTGCCATGGATGTCCTCGTGGGCAGCAGAAGGACAGAGTGCTCTGGGTGGCCACTTTCTGCTCATCCACAAGCCCAGTAACCACCAGCCTGTTCTTTCTTCTCTTTCCTCCTGCAACCTCCCCACCCCAGTCACACTCCCCACCAGCAGCTGATCCTCATCGCCTCCTCCCATCCTCCTTGTTCATACATGCAGCTTTACTCTTTTTTGTCTCCTGTTGTCCTCCCCACTGGTCCTGTGCCCTATCTTTCCCCGACACTAGATCCAACCCCCCAGCCTGTCCTCATCTCCAGCACTGCTGCTTTCACTCATTGATTTATCCCCTCCAATCTCAGACTCGCTATTCTACCTTTATTCTGTTTCTTCCCCTGCATTGTGCTGGCAACTGCAGGGCCAGAATCCTCCCTTGCTCCTGCACCCCCCGAGGGTCTCTGCTCCCCACTGCAGCACTGAGGCAGTTGTTACAAAGCTGTTGTTTCTCATGCCTTACCCACACCTCGGGGTACAGCACACTCTGCCAGCATGAGCTGTGCGACGGACTGCAAAACACACCGCAACAGACTCAATGTCACTTCTGACACTGCTGAAAAACTCCAGGGTGCAACAAACCTACACCTAGGCTGAATGGTTTTCATAAAGTGAAGGCACCTTCTCATGCACAGACACCTCCTCTGCCAAAGCATCAGAGGACCAGAGCTCTTCAAAGCAAAAGCTGTCAGTATTTTGCAGTATTTCCTTCCAAGCTGCTCCTGAGAATGACTTAAAAAAAAAAATTTTTTTAATTGAAAAAGTCAGGTCCCCTGACATGGAGAACCTCACGCCAGGTTACCAAATCTAGCACTAGAGAATGAGGCAAAGGCCTGGGGCATTTTAATGGGAAACACTGGGCAAAGTTAACAGAAGGCTGTACTATCGGCCCCACCTATACCAAGTTTTAAACTTCTGCTGACACAGTTCATTATCTTACAAAACAAATTGCTCCAAGTGAACTGTGACATTAGTGTGTGTGATTCTCCAGTTGCTCAGGCTATTAATGTTTAAGATGTAATTAGAAGTAAGGGTAGAAAATAGCCTTTGCAGAATATTTTTCAGACCATTAGTTGAAAGAATTTTCCACACAATTTCTCTCTGGTGTTTCTGAGTACAAGGGCTTTCTCTTTATCAAGTGCTCCCCACCCCGCTAAGCACTACGCGTTTTTGGTAGTCACGCCAGCCACCCACCCAACGTGCATCAGCAACGCCAGCTCTTATTCCACTACTTCACCAAACCGGAGAAGATCAGGTCAAATTAGACTTATATTGACAAGGGGCTGCCTTGTTTCACTTGTCTCACTGGAAAACAGCCAAATCAATTTTACTCTGTAATCCACAAGTCCCTCTTGGTAGCCAAATTGTTAAAGAATTGAAGAAAGAAGCTGGGAGAAAACCAGCAATAGATTATTGCACATCTCTGCACTGTAGAAGTGTCACTACCCAGCAACAGAGACTCTGTCCAGGTACTAACATGCAGCTCGTTAAGGCAGCTCATTTCTGTAGGGGAAATTGTTCACATCAAGCCTCCTTGCCTTCTGCTCACCTTGGAAATAAGGACCTTCTGCACTTATTTAAAACCTTTCTTGCCACCTAGAACCTTCTTTTTTCCAAGCAGCCATTGCAGCTAGTGCTTGCCAATCACAGAAGAGCATGTCAGGTTTATGCTTCCTGGACCACCTTACTATTACTGTTCGTGCTGCAGCAGAGGTTGGGGGTCCTAGGGACAGACCAGAGCCCAGCTGCCCTGAGCTCACTGGAGGGGTGGGAGGGGAGGGAGACCAGAAAAATTCAAAAGCATGAAAAGCAGCAGACGCAAAGCAGTATCGAATACTTTTCCTTTTCCCAATTTTCCACCGAGTGCTTTTTAAGCATCATCTTTCCATTTTCAAACAAGCAAGCAGGCTGCACCCTACGTCAGTAGCCCCACTAATCAAAACCAACAACAGAAGTGTCCCCACCTAGAACAACCCATCAAAAACATACCAAACGCAGCCACAGGAATCTCTATAGAATAGGCTCTTTTTTTCCCCACTAAATTTCTCTCCAGAAACTATGCCACTGGAGAGAATTTTTAAAGCAGCTGGGAATGGACTGCGAATCAGTGACAAACACAATCTGAAATATTGCAGTGCTCATGCAAGCTGCCCTGCAGCAAGCGCTCCAGCACGCACCTTGTCCGTTGCACGAAAGAGCCCTGCTCAAAATCCAGTGTTTTGCACTGCCAACAGACCATCAACTCCCCTTGTCACACAACCCAGGTCAGATACATCCACACAACGAGGCTTTTACGCGAGTAAGACCTCTGCTGATGCCCTCCTCCTTCCCACTGTAAAGAGCCAGGCTCCCTCCAACTGCCTTGCCTTCCCCCACTTCTTCTGTGGGGCGGTACATGGACAGTCCTGATCTTTAGGATATTTAAGCCATGTTCAGCACTTGAGTGGCTCTCTAAGCCCCAGCTTAACGTGTCTAAAAATTAAGCAGGTGCGTATGCCTTAAAGGGGCTGCCATTGCCCCACAAAGAGCGTTGCTATTAAGCCTCCTGTTCTCGAGAATGTTTTCTTTTGGGATTGGTGAAGTGTACTCCGCCGTTCCTTTGAACTTTATGAGACACAGGTTGGACTTCTGAAAGCAAACTGCTTTCAGTTTGTGGTTTCCTTTCATCCAGCTGGGAGGCAATCTGAGAAGCTGGCATGGATTGTCCTTGATTCTTGGACACAAAAATACATTTCCTTGTAAAGGTAGATACAAGTCACTAAACCCAGGCACATTGTGGCATGTTGGAGCATTCATCTAGGTCAAGAATTTGTTTATACAAATTCTAAAAATGAATTTGTCTGGGGGGGGAAAAATGATCCCTTCTCTGTTTAGAGCATGAAGAGACATGGTAAACATCCATCAGAGCAGGCACTCCTGTCTGCTGCACACAGCAGAGAGCTTGTTCGAGAGGCTGTTTTCTTTTTTGTTCACTGGTTGAAATGCCAAAATAGACATCCACCAGAGGCTTATCCACATGATGACCCGCATAAATCCTCACCCCGCATCTCCAAAGGCTCAATTCTAACTTTTTGTTTTTTAAAAAAACAAACAAACCAAACCACCCTAATTCACCAAACCTAAAACCGGTATCACTGAGGATTTCAGCTGTGTGCCAGCAGTACTCAGAGACCAGGACACAACCTACCCTCTAGCTCCTGAGGACACCCTCCTCTGCTGGACTGCCCTCAGTTACGGATGTTTGTGTCCGTGTGTGAGCTGCCTGTTTAATTCACCAACTAAAGAAAACCCTGGTTTGGTCCTGGACGGCTAAGTCCTGGCAGATGCTCTCACTAGATATACTAAAGCTTGAAAATCCAATATACTTTTTCAGTTTTACGGACAAGCTCCTGACAAAGAACAGCTAAAAATGCTTTCACTTAATCCCCTTGTACAACCCTGAATAAATATACACATATACAAATATAGGTATATACACATACATACACACAGGTGTTATATATATATAAATTAGCAACTCTTAATTACACAAGTTCAGCTCAAAGCGTTTCAGTAAATAAACATCTTACCCAAGCGCAGGGAAGCAGAAGAGAAAAACAACTGTGAAATAAATACCTTGCAGACACAGTTACTTCAGCAGGACTCCCAAGATTACCATTTATTTAGTGCTCACAATCTGCTCAGCAACATGCAAGATACAAAGATAAAGAAATCGGGCTGCTGCGGACCCTCCAGGGGCACGTCAGCCACAAGCCCAGTGCTGCTGACACCTCCGGCCCTTGAGAAGTCGCCTCTCATCTTATGAAACTTTTCAATTTCATGTACTCTGAAAACAGTTCAACAAAATACATGCAGACAGTGACTGCAGAGATACGGTTCATTCCAACTTCAAAAATTCAATAAATATGAAAGTAGGGAAGTTGTAACTGAAGAGTAAGTCTTGTAAAATAAACACGAGAATGTTTTGGTAGAATGTGGCAATGGAAATCCCAGAAAGAGCAAACCCAAAAGAAAATGGACAAACCTCATGCAAAGCAAAACTGGGGACACGTTTACCACTTTTTGACTACATGGTATGCAGAAAGCTTGGAGAGGGACTAGGGAAGAAAATAAACTTGAGTTTTTACGCTACTCTGAAGGAAGTTAAGCACTGTAAATCCTATCTTAAACCTAAACTAGGTGCCTAGAATCAGGATTTAGGATTAAAAAATTATGTGATTCAAACTGATATGTATATTCAGAGAGAGAGGGGGATGGGAGGAAAGAGAGAGGGAGGTATGAACCCAACTATATTGTGATTCTTTTTATTTGTCTTCTGGAGATGGAGTATTCATATTTTACGAATTCTATTCTTCACTATCACAAGAAAATCAACTGGATTTTTTTCTGTTAAAAAAAAGTGCTATAGCTATAATAGAGTTCTCCGAGATGGAATTTTAAGGGAAGACATATTCTGAAACAGCTTATCAAAAGCCAGAATTTGTCTTACAAACTTTCTCCCTGCTTCCCGAGTAGCATGGAATGAAAGCAAAGATCCTCTGACGGACTTCACAGAAAGATTAGCAATAAACAGTCAGTTCTCAATGGAGGGACTTTTGTAGGATAAATCAATAGGAGACCCAGCAGGATCTCTGTTATTTTACATTTTTATTAAGGCTCTGTTCATCCCCTTTCCTAAGAGTTTTGGAAACACTGTGGATAGCTCCTTGAGAAACATGAAGTCGATATTCAAAAACCCTTACGAACTGTAGGGAGGAGAGATGTGAATAAGGCAATAGGCATCATTATGCTACAGTGCAAACAAACAACACCTGAAACCCGATGAAATTATCTGTGAGCAGGTTTGGAGGATCTGAAGTACAAATCCATGCAGTGCACACAGAGCCACATGTGCTGACGGAGGACGTCACAGAGACTGAAAGAACGAAGAGGTTTCAAAAGGGGTGTAGACAACTTTGCAGTGGATCGGGATACGGATAGGTATTGAATATGGTAATATGGATTCAACCTGCAATTTAGGAACCCCTCCGTTGTTGATTGGTGGGGAACTGTAGTGGGGAAGAATATAAACTTCCTTGCTCGTGTCCTGTCCTTGCAGATCTTACACAGAGGACAACCCACGGGCACTGCTCATGTAGCCACAAGCCAATGAGCTGACATGCCCAATTTTTTTCGCACAGATCAGCATCTCAGCAGAACTGGCCAAGTCCAGATTAATGCAAACAATAAGTTTTCACTGTTATTATATGCTGCAATTGATGAAGTAATCTCTCTTTCATTGTATTACCATGTCTGAGCAGGATAACAGCCATCTAAAAGCAAATGGATATAGAGCCCAGAAACCAGAAACCTTCAAAAGCCCCCTCTGCGCAGTGGTACGGGACTGCTCAATTGAAAGGCGGGGGTAAACTCTGACTGCAGATCAGCAAGCACCTAATTAAAGTTGCAAGACTTTTAAGTAGGCATCCGACATCAAAACTGCAGTTTTGCATCATGGTTATGTAAACAGGACCTTAAAGGAAGAGCTTAAAGCTCTGCAACAACCAGGACTTGGTATGGAATTGTCAATCACGAGCTCAGGAAAGGAATCAAAATAGGGAGTAGAACAGTGAAAAAGAAAAAAAGAATCTATTTTCTTTCAGATTTAAAATTTCCAGGGAATTAAAGGAGGGGAAGGACTCCCCAACAACCACTTCCTGCTGTCACAGGAGGGAATTCAAAAATCACCGATTTGTACAGCCCAACGCTGTACAGCACAAATCATGAGTCAGGATCTAATTAACATAACGTGACGCTAATGCCCTCTCCAAATTGAATAAATGATTTGGAAGAACAGTTGACTTGTATGTTTATTTCTATCACTGTCTGATTGTGCACGAAGTGCATGAGCCATAAAAGCAACATATGGGCAACTCCAGTGTAATATAACCCCCAAGAAGCTACAACCCTCAACTACAGGTAACTCGCACCTGCTTTCTTGTTGCCTGTGTCTCTAAAATGCTCCGCAGCCTCAGCTGTGCAAGTCCTGTCAATCTTGCTGTGCTGATAAAACATATTTCTGGAAGGTGATTACAGTGGAAAGACAAATTTACTGATCACACAGTCCAAAATGATGAGAAGCGTTCTAACCACAGGGGCAGAAGAGCGGGCATGCCTTTAGCATGATGCACCGAGTATCAGAAGATCGACGCATCTCTGCCAAGGAAAGCTGGAAACGCAACTCACTCAACTTTCTCATCTGTAAGCTGCATACAAAATATTAGTGCTATGGTCAAATAAAACATTCTACCATTTTAGGCACATTGCCTAATTAGAGGCCATTGTTATCTGAGAACACTGTTTTTGCAGCTGTCAGGAAATTAAATAACCCAAGGGTAATGTGGAATTAAACGAAGCTGTACAAACACATAGCCCAGCTCTGAAATCCTGACTCTGACAAGTAACTCCTCTGCCTTCTAAGGGACTAAACATCTAACTAGGGCATGCAACCATCCCTCGCTATCAAGCCACAGGATAACACAATATCAGTCCTTCTTGAGAGGCTGATGCGGCACTCCTTAGAGACTGGGAACTCGCAAATCCATATGCATGCACAGGCACTGCCTCCTCTCCACTTCAATAATCAGCACCTCCTGAGGAAAGACCTTCAGTACAAGTGTCCACTAAGAGAGCAATCAAGGACTGATAAAAGGAAATGCTCATACACAAACCCCTGCTTTCACCTCATTTTCAATCAATTACTTCTCCTCTTGCAATCCTTGTAACTTTAAACTTTGACAGCAATCTAAAAACTAAGCTGGTTATACTTTTACAGTGACTTTTTAAAAATTAAACAAAATGGAGGAGTGCATTTCCAATGAGATCAGTGCAGTCATGTGAAATGCACAAAAATGTCCATTTAGAAAATACGTTTAAGGTGGCCTCCTTTCTTAGCTTTCTACTTGTGACTTCTGCTATGAGAAACAAAAACCTCAGAGGAACAGCAAAAATCTGAGTCTCAGAGCAAGGAGGTGCAGTTCTTGCCAGGACAGACACTGATGATTTAGCAATAAATGGCATTGCACAAGAAAGTTGTAATATAGAACTTGTTCTAATGCGATCGCACACTTCCCACCTGGGTATGAGCACAGGGGGATAAGTGACTCACTGCTGACTACTGGGAGAGTCACTAGAAACCTGTGGTTTTACAGTAGTGTCTTAGAACAGACATTCGAGCCTTTGCAATACAGTGGTAAATGAAGTCTGATTTTGAAGTGCAGACAAGTAGATAGCAATTTGGGCTTGTAGGTAAGGCAAAAGCACACACAAAGTGTGTATGTGACTTGAACCAAGTCATTCGCTCTCCTTTTTATCAGTTTCCTCATATGTGGGAGAAAAAAATTCATTCTTACCTCACAGGGGTATCATAAGACAGGAAGTATGAATACACTCCAAAAACAAAGCATCGTTATTATGTTTGGCTAGAAATGTGGAACATGGTAAGGTAGATTCCAAAAATAATCATTATGCCCACTCTCACTGGAGAGCTGAGTTAGGAAGACAAATCCAGGTTAGGCTCCAGTCTGCTCTCAGGAAATCAAGCTGCTCTCTTCCTTCCTCTTCACGGGATAACGCACCACCAGTGAGCAAACCTGGAAAATCAAAACCAGATCCAAGCTCGAAAAGCTGGTGTTTGCTCACGAGAAGGAAGAAGGGAGCAGAAATTGGCTTTTTTCTTTAGTGATAAGCAATGAAGATTAAAAGTCTGGCTCAAGATGTGTTCAGAGCATGGGTATGGGTGTATCTGTCCTTCTGCACAGGACTGCCTCCTAAGTGCTCTGACTTTAATGCCCTCTCTGGGCCATGATCAAGAGCTGGGTCCTTCCCAACCTGCTGACCGTGGCTTTTTGCCCCCAGCCAGGAAAGCACTGCTCACAACCAGCTTCTCCTCAGCCGCTCGCTGCTTCACGAGCAGATGGGCTCCACAGTCCGAAAGAACTGAGGATTTCGTCTCTGGTAGTCAGAGGACAGGAATTGCAGAAATCAGCAGATTACCCACTTCCTGATAAAACTTTCCCTGTGTTTCAAAAACTCTTGGCAAAGGCTTTGCTCACAGAATCTGCAAGCCAGGGGGTGGGGAGGACCTAGCCCAGACAGTTGAAGACAACACTGACGGCTCAGGTTACTGCTGGCAAGGGGATGCAGACAGCATGTTTCACTGAAAAACAGTGAAATAAAAGAAAATTAAAACAAAACAAACTGGTGCACTTGGACTCACATTTCCAATTGCTTCTGTATTTTCAAACAAAATAGCACAAGGAATTCTTTTTTTCTACTTTTTTTTTAAATCACATTTCAGACAACATTTCACCGGACTGACAGGGCAGAGCAAATAATTACATTTCAAACATGACTTGAAGATGGAGCCACTAAATTCTTAACCATTATATGACTGTAACCTTGAGGTTGTGAGACTTAATCCTGTGCAAGATTAAATACTAAGATATGAGATTTAAAAAAATTATGAAACTTTTTTCATAAAAGGGTATTTTTTCCACCATAATCTCCAATCTGTTCCGCTGTAGAGATGATTTATTCAGTAGGTCTGCAAGTACACCCATTGTAAAAGTGAATCCTGTGGGACAGAAGCTACCTCTATTATTATTTGTCATCGTCCTTGCCTGTTACATTATCAAAGCATTTCCACATGTTTACTAATTAATCTTTATAAGTCCTGTTATGAGGTGATTTAATAGGATTATCCCTGTTTTTGAGATGAGGAAACTGAGACACAATGAGAGACTTGTCCAAGGTCAACCAGAAAAGCCTGCAGCAGACCTGGGAACTTCATCACGCTGCTCTGATTCCCTGTCCCTTCACCTTGCGATTGCAGCAGCAAATGTACTCACTTGAGAAAGGCTCAACTGCCCAACAGGCAGCTCTTCCACGAAGCCAGAAGAGACCTTCTGCGACTGTCAGGCCAAAAGCCTACAGATCACAGTTGGCCAGCGTGTCACCATCAGCTTCATGCTGCACGCAAAGCCAAGTACATCCCCTCTTTGTTTTAACTGCACAAGAATTAGCTCAAAGCACCGAGCCTCCCCTCACCCCCCCCAAAA
>Ga0181612_106545_pt1 | contig 10145 bp, 4 predicted proteins | sample HoacroProtozoa21_FD_119630 | JGI IMG/M metagenome (GOLD analysis project Ga0181612, IMG submission 119630) | Hoatzin crop microbial communities from Cojedes, Venezuel. Combined Assembly of Gp0051906, Gp0051904, Gp0051908
CCTGAAAAAATAAATTTCTTCCCTAAAAAAAAGCCACACATTTCCTTTGGCTTCATTTAAACCTAAACGTTCCCTTGAAATCCTAAAACTTACTCTCATGTTCCACAACTTTCTCTTTACTGTTCCTGGCATTCAGTTGTCCCTCCCCCAGTTTCCTACCAGCACTCTGCACAGTTCGGGAACAACCTTATACCCAAAGGGCAGCATGGTTTTTTCGGGTTTGGGTTTATTTTTTTGCTTTCTGTTTCATTTTTTGTTTGTTTGTTTTTTTAAAATGCTGGCCACCAGAAGGCTTACATCCACCTGTAAAGCCTATTAGAAAATGGTTGACATGCCAGCTCAGACCAGTTTATCTTTATTATTAAGGGATATGAGAGAAGATGGTCTTTCTGAAAAAGAAGAAAACTGTTCAATCAATGTCAGGAATCATTGTAATATTGCAAGACCTCAGATAAAAATATGAGAGCTAGTAATGGAGGGCTGCAGTGACTATGTGTGATTTTTGAGTACTGATAACACAAAAGATACTTCTGCACCCCCAATTCTTCATTATAGACTCAGGCTATAAAGGCTGAGTCACTCACTCACTCATGCCTGTGCCACATAACATAACTTAATATCCCCATGCCTAAACTGCACCAACACTTGTTTTTCAATGCGACTACTCAACCATAAAGGTATCTGACAACAAAAAGCTCCAAGATCATCTCACTGAACATTACAGAGGTAGAGCATGTGAGCAGCTGTTGCTTTCTAAGAGGCAGCTTCCTCTGGCAGACACTTGCACTTAAGAGGAGGAAAGCTGGACAGGCTGCAAGTGGTCAGGCTGAGAGTTGCTTCTGGGAAACTGTAGGATTTTCTGCTGCTGTACAATATTTGATTGTGCCAGCCCTAAAGGATGATGGGTGCTAGAGCTCCATTTTACCAAGTTCTTCTTGCTTTGTCATATCAACATGGGGAAATGAGGATATAAAATCCTAAAATCAGTCATGGTAGTCATTCAGGGGTAGAGGGTATAGCTTTCTCCTGCAGTAGCTGAACACATTTTTTTTCTTAGTGTTTTTTCTTTTTAAAGAAAGAAATAACTCTAATGGCACTTGTGCATCATAAAACAAAGAACATAAACTTTGCACTGTGAAGGCTGTATTTAAAAAGAGGACAGCTGGAAGTCAGATACTTCTTTGCCATCTTCTGATGTTTAGAAACAAAAGTAGTAACTTGTGCATGGTGAATTTGAAGCCTGGTCTCTGAGAGACACAATTGCAAGCAGTCTGTCTGAACTGAGAAACACTGACTGGGAAGACACAATAGAATAGATTGTACCTTTATAAAGTGGAGTTGTAAACCAGTTTGTATGGAAAAAGACAATGGAAGTTGTGGCCTAAACTCTACTGAGTCACAGCAGCTAACACAATACAGCATAAGTGACATTCTTTTTCTCAAAGAGGCTCAAGGCTCACCGAGTCTGGGAATTCAATTACCCTCTCAACCCTAAACAACCCCTCCTCCCCTGTTGCTCTTCTACTCAGGAGCTCAGATCTAATGGCAGAACAGCCAGCACAACTACACTGTACATGGACTGTAAATATCCAAAAAGCCTCAGGCTTTAGAGAGCAAGAATCCCTGACCTTTTAAGATTGCTATAGCAGTTTTCCAACAAAACAAACTATATACAATAGAGCTCTTAAATACCTGACAAAGTAATTAATTTTCAGTACACTGCTGTCTAAATACTCTATATTAATAATGAATCATGTTTAAATAAGCACCTGCATGCAGTACTGCTTACTGCTTACACAGGGATGAGGACAAGGAATTTATTGAACTGAATCTCCTCTAAACAAGTAGAAGGGTACCCTGCTGAAGAGATTTGCTTAAGTGAGTGATGCAGAAAGATTCAGAAGCAGGAGAGGGACTTCAATAAGCCTAGAAAGTGTACCCTGATTTCCTGGATTTATTGACCTCAAATACCTGAATTTTCTACACTTCACCTATTTATTTTGTCTAGAAGTTAACATATCTATTTATACACTTTTGCACTAAAAAAGAAAGTTTATTTACAAGGTGAAAGCAGCAAAAAAGATTTAACATTTTGAAAAGTATTTTCAATGACATGTAAAACACCCTTGGTCACGTGAAGTAAACACTTCACGACAATAATACAAAAATATTCAGCAAGCAGACTGCTGAATGATATCAGAGTCATTATTTCAGTAAAAGTTTAGAAAAATGCAGAACAGTGAAAAATTACTTACTGGTACCAGTAAAAACTTTCAAAATGATAAGTCAGAAGTGTGGTTTTCAAAAGCACACCATTCTTGTTTTCTGTCTGCTCTAAAGGTGCATGGTGCAGGTACCCCAACCACCACAGCAGCAGAATAAAGAGGGAGGAGGACACTGCAGGAGCAGCCATGGTGGTGGGCTCTCATGCAGACTCTGCCAGGGCCATGCCTCCAGGTGAATCATTTCAACTTTCAGTACCCCTCTATCGACATCCATATTATATCTATTGCTTGCTTGGCAGAAAGCAAGGAGTTTTAAAATGCAGTAATATAATAACAGTAGTACATACCTATATCCAGAAAAAAATTCCTATTAACAAAGGAAACCAGAAGAATTTACTGTTACGTTTTCCGAAGAACAGAATTTGTTACAATAGAAATATTTTCTAGCAAAGGCATCAGAAACTAATTCATCAGAAGTAAAATTCAGCCTAGCAGACTGCAGCCATCAAGTCACAATTGGGTTCCCTCTACGCCGCACTGTTTATTTCCCTGAGAAGTTGCTTGGTAGATGAATTACAGGAGGCACAGCCATTGACATGGAGGTCACAAATATGCAGGACTTCCTAGCCTTGTTTCTCAGCCTATGACTTCAGCTACTTGCTTAGCATATCTGGTTGTGGGTTTTTCTCACTTTCTCTTCTTCTTGAGTTTGGTTTTTTGTTTTGTTTTGCTTTTCTGCTTGTTTGTTTATTTTTGAAGTCACCATTAGCAGAAAACGACTACCTGACTTTTCAAAACTTCCTCTGTGTGAATGTTTCCTGCTATCTATGCAATTATCAGACACCAATATGAGCTAAAAGCAGTGGCCAAAATCATTGTATACCTATTATAAACACTAGTTTCAGAGTCAATACAGAAGCTATTAATAGATAGGGATAGGGTTCAAAAAGAAAGGCTATAAGTACATTTCAGTAATCTAAGATACTTAGGTTTTTCTGTAAAGAATCTTAAATCTCCTGAGAGAATAGCAGCATACTGCAATTCTTTTCTAAAGCAGGATTTCCTGATAAAACAGCAACTGATCAGGTCACCTGCTCAGGGCAAAACCAGAGTCTTACCAAGCATCTGCAGCTTCCAAGATGATTTAAAAGAGTTATCATCAAACAGCCCAAATGCTATAGGGTTGGATCCACCTCACTCACCATCCGACAGGTTAAATCTAGCCCTGTAAGAATGTACCCATTGGTTTCAACAGGGCAAAGACTTCACTCCTTTGAGGCAATTTCCTAATATTATTCCAGTATACCTTTGCCAAACTACAACTCTCCAAGCTCTGCAGTCACTCCACCTTGATTTTCTCTGCTCTGTAATGGATTCACAGAATTCAGAATCAATCAGCTGTTGGCATGACTTACCCTTTCTGCCAAGTTACAAAGGTGCATCGTATTTCTGAGGCTACCAGAGTCTAAAAGACCCACCAAATTTCTCATTCCAGGATGCCACTGGTGTTAGTTCTTCTGACATCTTCCGTTGCAGTCTTCAGTCCATCTTCCCTAGTGCCTTGTTCCCAGCTTTTATGTTCTGATAACCAGGCTCTTTTTCTTTCCTCAACAACACATCACCCTATCCTACCCAAAGCAGTGGCATAACTAATCCTTAATAAGAAAAGACCATCCTGGTAAAACACTTTCATAAAATTTGCTTTAAATTGCTTTTTTTTTTTAAACAAACTACAGCACAATGATGAGACGGAGACTAGCAGTTCGATTACTGCCTTGTACCTTCTCTGTTCAGTTTGCCTGCTTCGCAATGCCTGGAAGAGGTAATAAGCAGCAATATGCTGCATACTATACTATACTATGGTTGCAAACAGATGCCTACATTCATGAAAATAAATGCTGCACTGACAGGGTACAGATTATGTAAGAAAACTGTCTATATGCAGATGCTGGGCATAATGCCAATTACTGCAAACCACATCAACACATAGTTATGTTAAAATTGATACACGCATCTTAATATCTCCTCTTATCCTAATGTTTCTTGTTAAGGTGCAGAATTTGCCAGTGTCTTCTCTGTACAACACAGAGTGCAGCAAAAGGAATGTGGCTGTTAACTCAGACACGGCAGTGCTGCTGTTGTCCACTTCACTCCAGCTTTACCTGGGTTGGCCCTTTCAGCTGCATGTAACAGTGAGACATGTTAGAGCATAAAAAGTGTCCACAAAAATCTTTGTAGCACCCTCAGTAGATTATGAGTCTACTTGGACTCATACAGGCAAATAAATCACATGGCAGCTAATGATTCCACAGATGGGAAGCAAGTTTTAAAAGGTATGGGGCAATCAATATCCAGTCATCTTTAGGCTATCCCAGACAGCCTAATTAATGCTGTCATATCAACTTTGCAGGCATCTTTATTTCTATTTCTGACTGTTAGAAGTCATTTGTAAACCACAAATAGGAATAATGTTTTTAAGATTTCATTATCATTATAGTATAATAGCCTATTAAGAAAGGAAAAGGTACAGGATCTCCAAAGAAGGGGTTCAATTTATTCCTGTAATATTTTATTAATAGTCTAAGTTACTGACTACATTTGCATTAACCAGAGCCTCTTACTATAAACTACAAGAAAACATCTCTTGAGATGACCACCTTCATGACAAATTTCTGCCCAAAGCAAGTTTAAACTATAATTGCTTCTTGGAAAAAAAAAAATCTTTAATGAAAGAAAAGGTTTGTAACTGCAATACCTCAGGTAGCAGCAAAGTCAAATAATTACATTGTAATGGTTAGTTTTTTGAGTATCATTTTATTTGAAAACCATCAAAACCAAAAACTTTAAAGAAAAAGTGACATGGAGAAATAGATTTGCACTATACGCTATCTGTACGGGCACAGAACAGCAGCAAAAATAATTAAAAATTACATGACTGTTGCACTTTAACGCATCTGTTGTAAACACTATTTTTTTAAGACTTTACAAAGATAAACCTTGAAACGCAATCTCAGTAACAGAACTGCAAGTAACTGCAAGCCTGATTTTACCTTGTTTGCAATACTTGTGATGAATGACTTGATGTCCAGATTAGTTGGGCAACTCTTCTGACAGGGAGCATCCGCACACTTTAAGCATCTAGATGAATAAAAGAAAATGTGTCAAGAAGACATGGAACACAAATGCTGCCAATAGCACAAGGTTTTCAAGCTAGCATGGTGGAACATAAGTCACAAAGGAATAATACAGAGCATTTTCATAAAATTTCTATTTAAAACTTCAAAGCACTGCATGGTCATTATTGACATGCATTCAACACTGACTGGTTACGTTCTGTTGACTCCACTTTACAAAGGAAGGCAGCAGGGTGCAGTTACAAACATATGGACTACACATGTCTAAGTATTATGTAACAACATCTAATTACATAGAAATAATTTCTTCCTTGGAATCCAAGATTGCTAAACTTCTGACCATTTCATTTTTCTATTTGAAAAACATCTGTGCTGTAAATCTGAATTTTTAATGAAGTTCTGGAAGTGTCACTGTGAATTAAATTCTGGATGTTGGACAATCAGACATACAAAAGCAACAGTATTTCCACAGAGGAAGGAATTACTTTGTACTGTATGTGCTAAAGAATAAGAATGGCTAACAAATTTTCAAGTCACTTTCCTACAAATTTCCTGTGGTATGTCTGTGACGTCTGAAAACAATTCAATTCAGTAGTCTTATGCATACTCCCAACTGAAATCCCTAAGACCTTCTTGCCATCTCTAATGACAAAATCTACCTGCGTATTAAAACCTGCTAAGTAACATAGATTTATTGTCTGTTCCTGCATAGACATCCATGAGGATGTACTGGGCTGGTTTCTTACACAAGTCCCATCTAAGGATTAAGCCCTCAGAGTAGTCTATACAATTTGCAATAAGCAAACCTAACAAAAAAGCTAAAAGTCAGGTAAGAAGTAAAATGGTTCTCTATTCAACACAAAGGCATTTGTACATACTTTTGGCTTTACATATCAATGATTATCATAGGCCAAATGCCACACTACTAGTTATCTTGCAATTCATTAAGTTATTCCAGATGATCTTTCAATATTGTTTTACTAACATACAGAATTTATGTAAATTGTGGTTTTAACAGTCTATGGAAAATGAAATTAAATTTGGGTTTTACGTATTATCTGAGCACAACTGCTTACACAACTTCCACAAGTCCACCTTAATTATTGTTACTTAGTGATGGATAATAACACGGTGGAACTGGCTAGGACAGAATCTTTGCAAACACAGAAAAGCTGCAAGAGGCCTATGGACTACACGCACAAAGAAATGAAGAGCACATTAAAAGGAATCAAATGCCTGAAATACCTGCAGTGAAAAACTGGCCTTTGTCAATCACATGCATTGCTTTTGGGGTTTTTTTTGGTTTGTTTTTTTTTTTTTGTTTGGGTTTTTTGGGTTTTTTTGTCAAATTAGGGTGGAATAAAAGAGAAGGCAAAGCCAGTTAAGTATAAGATTAATTAGTCTTTCATCTTCCTATTCATTATCATCTAGCTATTGCATCATTATCATCTAGATATTGCAGACACCATGGCACCAATAAAAATTGAAGGCACATGTGGTAGCAGCTTTTGGGATTTTCTCACAGAACTAGTCAGGGGTGAAAGGTCCCAGAGGAAGTATTTAAAGGAAAACAGGTCTCACCAGCTGCAAAGCTGGGAAATCTGATAAAGCCAATTCCAGGTTCAACACCATGGTGGCTTACTAGTTCAACTAGTCAGGATGTTAGAGGGCTCTGGCAGAAAAGCACCAGCAGGTTTAGCTGTGGCAGTTAAACATACCGCTAGCCAGCACTACCCGCTGACAGGCACACGTTATAAATGCCTTAACAAGCAAAGGCAGGCCAGTGGGGACTTCAAAGGGTTAATGTGGCCAGAGCACCAAGTCAAGAGGATGCTCTTAGCATTCTAAGCAGATTGAAAGACAGCAAAGTTTTAGTACTAGAAGCCAGAAAAAAAGGAGCTACACTAGACAAAATAACACCACTATGAGGGCTTGGATGATCATTTTGCCTGTGTAGGCAGTAAGGAAATAATAGAAGTGGAAAATCACATGTCTAAAAAAGGCAACAATTCCATTACAACTGTTTGCTCTTCACTTTCTTGAATGTGGTTTCCTTTAAAATACAACAGTCCTATATCCAAGACCAAAAGAATTGCACTTAACATAAAATCTCATGTCAAAACTGACTAGAATGGCACCTAGCAGAACAAGCAGTGTACAGATTACCCGTTGTGTCTAGCAAGCATCTTTACCAAATTATTTCTCTTTTGATTTTTGAACTGGCTCACAAATAACAGCTGTTGAAAATGTCAGCTGCTGGGGGGGTGGGTAATGCAAACTTGAATGTGAGCTTTGGGGAGGAGGGGAGGGTGCCATGAATATGCCAATCCAGACTTTCTCTTATAATAATACCATCTTCTGATTCTCTGAACACTCTGCAGACTAAAGTGCACCAGGCTGCCATTAATCCCACTTATCACCCTGACAGCTCAGTAATTACACTCCCGCTATTGCTAGGTACTGTAAGGTACTGTAGTCCTAATAAAACATCAAGCACTGTGCAGAACACATGCTGGTGAGGTGTTTTATTAAACTTGGGGGGTTGATCATCAAGTGACATTAGTGTTGACCTATTTTTCTATCTGACAATAGATTATCCTTTGACCATACCATAATAGATATTACAGGGTGCATTTACTGTACCAAGGAGCGAAAGTATTGCATTCTGGTGAACCAGGCAAAAAGCATAAATATAACAGTAGAATCACCCACCAGAAAGTTATTACATAAATAGCTGCAAGTGATTGATCCCTTCAAAAACCACAGGCAAAATACTGTGCTTAAGGGAATACATCAACAATTACCATGAGCTTCAATTCCACATGCACGCCCACATATGAAGAAACATTAAGTATTACACTTCTTTCCTTTTTCTGTAACTATCATCCCACCCTATGAAATCCCACCTTTCATTTTATAAGGTTACTCCATTAATGTGGTTTTAGTTCAAAGTAATGTAAACAACACATTAGAAATTTAATTAAATTTCTCTAATTCACTTGCTAGCTCCTACCAAATTTAAATGAAGAGCTACATGCTCATTATTAAAACAACAAAACAAAAAAAAAAAACAAAAAACCCCACACAACAAAAAAACTACAACAAAATTAAATAGCCATGTTTTTAAGTGGTCATACTATTCTAGACTGCATAAAAACACAGAGCACTGCACAAAGCCAGACCTATGCTAATCTCGGAGTACATATCTCAGCATTTCTTAGTAAAAACATAGGAAAAATCCTTCCAACTATCAGAAAACACCCTATTATCAATTTTTCCCCTATTTTTTCATGGAACAACTTCTCCTTTAGAAACATAGAGGCTATGTTGAATCTCAAAAGATACCATATTCTCTTCACGTGCATATATTGATTTCTATGTAAAAGGCAACACCACAATCTTTGCACAACTAAACCCCAACTTGAGAAACTTGAAGAAAAGGAATGATATTTTCCATTTTGGAAGCACTTAGCTGTTGGTTCAACTCAGTTTCATTATGAAATAGTAAATTAAGTTAGATATAAAATCCCTACAAATGCTAAGCAAGTATAGCATATTTATATAAATATTTAAGCAAATATTATCATTTGGCTTAGCTTTATAGACATATCTGCGCCTATATGATGACAGAAACTCACGTTTCCCACACATCTAATTTAAAAATTTACGTCTCTTACCAAACAGTGTTAAATTATGCATAAGTATCCTCAATGAACTTAAAAACGTAAAGATTTTAAATGTTGCAAACTAAAGTTATTTATTGTTTAAGGTGAGAGTGTTTGTAAATCTCTTTCAGGCACAAAATAATGCACGTAAGCGATACTTATGCAGTAGCCCAGCGTTATCAGCTATCAGGTTTGTACCTATCAATTGCATCAGTGCAAAATAAGCACCTAAAACTGTGCATGTACGTACACAAACTCATTCAATCAACCTCCAATAGCATGGGTACTAATAATTCGCTTATATGGGTTTCTGCAGGACACAAACATTCATTTTGAAAAAAGGCTTCCAGCTCTACCTTTCGTAGAATTTTCTAAAACTTTATCCACTACTCAGACAAATAGCCCAGACAGCCACAGTTTTACACAGGTGTCATAATGAGACCAAACACCCGAAACTAACAATCAAACAAAAAAATCTTACATCCTTTTGTGTTCCTGTTCCTTACATTTCACAATGGACGGAAGAGGAGAAAAAGATTATAAAGAAGTGGGGAGGTTTTGTTGCCAGCTTTAAATACCAAAACACAGGAATAGTTGATATAAGGATTTTATGAGTACCAAAGACAAATGATACTTAGAGAAATATTTGTTTTCATTCAAAGTCGTGAAGCAGAAAAAGCAACTCTCACATGCAAGGCTGAGAACTCTGTTGTGTATGTGCCATGTAACAATGAAGACAAAATACTCTTAAATTAGAATTAACTATGAACACAGAATTTTGGACCATAGGAGAAACATATAATCCCCAAGAAATGCCTCTGAACACGAAGGGCATCAGAAATTGTATAAAAGGCAGTGACCACAGACTGTAAAAGCAAGTGGGTATCGTGGTCCTGGATATGTAATACTGGAAAGAGAAACTGCCTGTTAGCAATGCACAGAAAGAAACAAAACATTCAGTATCACGTAAATTGGCAGTACTGATTCATATTTGAAGAAAGAAGGAAAGACTCCCACATCATCACTGTTGCCTCTTCAATCACCTGGAGGTTCTGCGAGCCTTCTGCAGACACACAGAAAATGGGACAACTTCTCTGTCAGTAAGTTAAGGTGACCAAAGA
>Ga0181612_142388_pt1 | contig 10145 bp, 4 predicted proteins | sample HoacroProtozoa21_FD_119630 | JGI IMG/M metagenome (GOLD analysis project Ga0181612, IMG submission 119630) | Hoatzin crop microbial communities from Cojedes, Venezuel. Combined Assembly of Gp0051906, Gp0051904, Gp0051908
GGTCCTGTGCAGCCTGCTGTAGGTGACCCTGCTTCAGCAGGGGGGTTGGACTAGATGATCCTCAGAGGTCCCTTCCAACCCCGAACATTCTGTGATTCTGTGATTCTGTGATAAAGTTAAATGAATCATACAGTACGTATACTGCACTATTTCCATCTTTGTGGTATGACGGAAATAGTGAAATCATCACTGTTTGTACCTATGTCGCTATTTAATGCCCTGAGGGTAGAGGACATGAGGGTGCTTCAAGCAGTAGTCTGCTGATACCGTCTAATGGACTCTCCTTGTATAAATAATTTGTCCTTGCACTCATGGGGTACACAAACACACCAGCAACAAAATCCGTCTACACAACCACTCAAAGAAGCAGCCAGAAGCATCCCAGACGAGTTATTCATGCACTTTACAAAAATTTGGCAATAAAAATAACTCTCTGTGCTTTGGCCAATTTAGGTGCAAAACTGGGGTATACAAATTAACACACACACAAACTGCATTAAGAAAGCAACCGTCTCTTTATACTGTTATTGTACATCATGATATTAGTCTGGAGAGCCCAAAGTACATACAAATACACTTTCTAGCACACCAGAGAAAATATTTTCTTAATTCTGTCATTTTCTTATTTATTTCTCAAAATTTGCCAAACAAACTTCCACATTCTTCAATGCTAATGCTTATACTTTCCAACCTATATTCAACCATAGGTTTGTCTTTCTGAAGTACAGTTTCTACTACTTTGTCCAGTCCAATTGCGGTTCTGTTAAACAAAAGGATTATCACCACTTTAAAACATTATTAAATCTGCTATAATAGAGTAACTCAGAATAACTGCACACCGTATTTTCCCAATTCTACCTTCAATTCTACATTCTCCTGCCAACTTAAATAAATATCATTCCAGTTTCCTTGCATATGGTTGTTTACCTCACTTAACCAAACTGCATATATTCTTTTTCTTCCTAAACACCCTTTAGTTCTTCTTACTGTTTCTGAATGTCCTTATTTAATCACAAGCAGTATTTTCAAAATTATTAAATGATAAATTCATTGGCACCTTTGAAAATGGGAGTTAGACCCTTCTGTATTCTTAGCTCTGTATTTTTCTAGACAGAGCACCTTTCTGAGCATTGATTTCTGTAGTAGCTGCACTGGTCTTGTGAAGATATGCAGCAGGAAAACTAAATTTCTCATCATAATAAATGCCCTCTGGTTAAGTAAATATTTTCTTTACTCCACAAAAAATCTTTTTTGAACTGTTCAATAAAATATTAAATGGGAAAGCTGAAAATACAGTTTGCATTTTATAACTTCAGACTACAAATATAAATGTAAATGTTCAATTACAAAAATTATTAAATTAGAATACATGTCGAAGAGCAAGTTCTGACAAGTAAAACCAGACAACCTTGGATTTACATTGTAAGAAAAAAGAGCCTTCGTAGTTTTTTCATTTTTCTCAATTTGATCAATTCATTCAGGCATCTCACAATTTAGAACCATTATTCTCTCTTCACAGAACATCTTGGATCATAAGCTACCTCTCTGACTTTCATGAGAAGTCAAGTCACTCAACTTCCAGCGGCCTTCTTGAAGCAGTATTTCACTTCTATCCTGGAATTATATTTTCCTATCCTTGTGAAAAAGTGCGAGTTAAACATTCTAAAGTTACTTGCCAGACACGTTCCTCCAAAAGTTTCTCTGACCTATACTGTTCTTCTTCTGCATAAACTGTATCAACATAAAGGTGCAGTGGTATGTGATTCATATTCTTGTTCCACAGTTCTGTGGGAATTTTAACATACGGTATACTTTGCCTGCAGCAAACAAAGTTATAACGCAGTCAATTATTGTTGGCATGTAAGACTCCCAAAATTAAATACATCAAGTTGACAACAATCTTTCTCCAGATTGGCTTGTACTATAAAGGTTTAAGTCTTTGGTGGTCTCTTTCTAAGTTAATTCTCAAATAGCATAAGTAGATGTCTCCTACTTTAAAAAAAAACAAAAAAACATAAACCAAAGCCAGGTAAATCTAGATGATTCAAGTACAATATTAAACAGAAAAGTTATACTGGAAGGAACTCTTGGTTTTGTATCAAGATAACAAGACAGAGCGAGCTACCTAAGTGAAGCAGTGCCACTTCTCTTACTTAGATCTTCCTCTCTGGGAGGTTAATTGAGTGAAAGCCACTTGATTCTGTGTACACTATTCACATTTGTAATACAGCTGCTTCTAATAATCTAAAGGTTTCTAACACAATTTGAGGGAAAAAGGTACAACAAAGTGTTCATTTGCAAATGTTCACAGCCTTTCTGCCACAGACCCAATACAAGAAAAAACACTGGAAGACAAAGACTTGAATTTGAAGGCTTTAATTATTGTTTGATATGAACATGTAAATCCTTATGTGGCTAAGATATTATCACAGTAATAAATAGAAATGGTTTTCTCAGCATCCTTCAAATTTAATTTCTTAGAATGAACAGACATGCTAGCCAGTATCCTGAATAGACTGAATTCTGTCAGTATTCTGAATAGGCAAGTAATCGTCATTCTTTCACTATCCTTGCTCTCTTACGTTACATATTTTATGCTCTCACAAAAGCATATATGCAAATGATCCACATTATAACGAAGGCCATGAATGTTGGTAACATGAACCATCCATATTCTTTAATGTTGTTTTTGACTACAGGGAAATAAAACATCTTGAGGTTTGGAGAAGAAATACAAGTGATACTTTCCAATATCACTAACTAATTTCACTTTAGGGTTCCATTATCACAGCATAGATACTAGGTTTCATTTTTATTACTAACAGGCTATAATTATCAGAGTAAAAATAGGCTGTTAACCACAGAAAGTAAAATTAATCATCGAAGTTCTGGTTTTGTTTAGGAATCAGACTTTCAGATATTCTGTCAAACAATAAACTCTAGTTACCTATATGCTCTATGAGACTTAAAAGAAACTACACGTGTTTTGAATGCAGAGTATTTCCGCATAATATCTGCAATGCTATACATACCTGAAAAGCATGTGCTAGATAGAATTAGAAGCCAAGGAAGAAGGGTATTGACAATGCTGAAACCAGCTTCCTGCCTGGACGATCAAGTAGTGTAAGCAGAGTAATAGTACTGCTTGCATGAACAGGTAAAATGCTTTATCCTTATCGACGATCTGTAAATACAAATTATATGTATATGAACTTTAAAATTAAAATAAGTGAAAATTAAAATATAGATAGATGTTAGAGCATTGTGATGACAAAAACTTTTTGTCTAATCTGTTCAAAATTGCCATCGAGGAAGATGTTCCAGCATTGCCAGATAGCCTGGTTCCAGTCTTTAACCATCCTTGTACTTAGAAGGATTTACTAAATATGTAGTCTGTTCTTCTTTTCTGTCAATTAAGATCATTTTCTCTGTCCTTCCACAACTGGGTACAAAAGACAATTGATGACCATCTTCTCCACAATAATCTTTAGATATTTGTCCTGGTTTCAGCATTAACCCATGACAATATCAGATTATTTTCCCCAGTCTTTTTTTCCCTAGACTAAACAGATGCAACTCTTTCAAAATGTGTCTTCTCAACCCTGCTTTCCAAAAACCTTTTCACGCATGTGCTTTCCTATGGCTTCACCTTTACCTGGACATCAAAATAATTTTCCTTTGCCAGATCTCATTTTAACACAGAGATATAACAATTTTATTTACTGACTTATTCTGGCAATTTTGCATGAGCATTCTTTGATTTTGCTTCACCTGTAAAACTGGGTAGTATCCCTGTTACCTGAAATTTTGTGGTACTCTAGTGGTACCCACAGACCCTTGAAACAAAATGCATCTGTTCACTGCTTCAGTAGCTTTTTTGGAAATTAGCAATGACACTTTTCTTTGAATGTAGAATAATTCACTTGTTCTTATTTTTTTCCTTTTCTTCAAACAACTGGATAGAATAGGGATTTTGTATGCTTTCTGCTTAGTAATACTATAAGATTTATTTTTACGTTTAACAGCTTAACAAATCATTATAATATTGTTCACAAATAAGCAGATGGATGGACAGACAGACATAACTCTAGTTTTCTTTGAGAATCAAGCATAATGGAAGGAAGATTTGACTCAAAGCCTGTATCTCTCTCAAAACTGATAATATCTTCTGAAATGCAGGCAGAAGGATGTTGCTAGTTGAAGTATACTATGGAGTTTCTTTTTTATGATTACACAATTATTAGTTTGTGGTAAAAGAATGTCACATTCTGTATTGTTTTCAATGAGTTTTGTCTGAAGAAAGCAAAAATATTCTGGGCGAAGTAAAACAAAGGATGCAAGATAATAACAGATCAAAGAAGATGCTGCAGTGGCTGGCTGTCTTCACATTTATTTCCAGATGCCTGCCTCTAGAGAATCTAGTCTCTTTACTTTTTTTTAACTAGAGATAGTTTATCCAGGAATCTCCAAATTATTTCCTTGAAAAGGAGAAGGGGGGGGAAAAAGTGAAAAACTGGGTACCATTTTATGACATCTAGCCCAGATTTTCTGCTTCCTTGCTGTACTTCACTTGCACAGACTGTGCAACTATACCACAGTCGCATATGAAAGTTCATCTAAGAAGTGGTTTCTATGGTTTGGTTTTGCTTTTTAATATTCATATAGTTTATTCATAGGGTACTTTCATAATGAATTCCTGAAATTTAGTAGTTGTTCTTTGTAATTTAGTCAATCTATCCAACTGCAGAACATCCAAATCCCATGATACCTAGGTGTGCTCTCCATATACTAAATGAGTAAATAGGCTTATGGGCTCCCAGCAGCATTACGCTCCTTCTCAGAGCCACCCATTCCCCACGTACAGAAAAGCCCTTTTACAATTCTTCTACCCTTCTGCCATAATTCTGATGTAGTCGCCTCCTCCTCGTCATTCTCAAACGTAGCATCCAGCAGGTCCTAAAAACTATGTCCCCCCATTTCCTTAGGAAACAGAGAGAGGCAAACCCTCGACAAGCGATTGTTTAAGCAGGAGTGAAGGGCACAGAAGATATTTGCAATGAAGAGAGAACCAGTTTATGAACACTTCTCCAGCAGTCAGTCATACCTGCACTATCTGCCATAACATTTTTCAGAATCTCTTTTCACATAAGTCTTAAAATGACTCTTTTCCTCAAAACAGGAACTACCAGTTCAGGCAGTTCAGGCATTAGGTTTAGAACACGCAATGTATTCAGATAGAAGTGGACAACTTCAACTATTTTGTTTGGTTGTTTCATGTAATTCTCTAAAAATATGCTGAAGGGGATCACAGTATTAGAATTTTATATAATGCATTTGCATTTCAAAATTACAAGGTCATTATAAGAAAGAACACTTTTTTTTCCAGCTACCTATGTAGATTTGCTTTATGTTTTTCTCCATCTATGTGTATGTAATTCTACTTTCTTATATTTTGCACTGATAACTCTCTTGCTTTTTTTAATGTGATTTCTATTATTTGCAAGAACATAACTCTTCTGAAGCCAAAGCAAGCCAAAGGTACGGAATCGTACATTCATATTACAGAAGTGATTTTTCCCAACACAGTTCCCACTGTGTTGCACATATGGTTGACAGCAATACAGTAAAGCCAGAATAGCCAATTAGTTCCTCCAGAAAAGCTGCCTGCATTTCTGCAGGACTGCTTCTCCAACTAAATTATGCTACTTAATCTATAGGTAAATTCATTGCTGAAGAGTTGTTATGATGGTTTATTTGCTTCCCAGTGTTCCGCTAACAATCATTTCCTATTAAGAATTTTTTCCAAACACCTACTCCCAACCTTCCTTCTCAACTTCTGGCCCTATTTCCTTTGACCTATGGCATCCTAAAATTTTGCCCAATTTATTTATTTCATTTATGTCCTTTATACACTGACTGAATTTACATAGAAAAATTTTCATCACCCCTAATTGCTTCATTTGTGGATTACATACATTTAATAAATTTAGCGTGTTTTCATGAGAGTGGTTACCTTGTCTTGCACTTATCTATTTTCTTTTAAACTACCGGTGACACCATACCAAAATGCCTCGAGCATTATAGGTGTGGTTATAACAGCACTATATAGAACAGATCTAGTAGCTCCTTAATTTTATATTTTCGCATGCAACATACAAACAAAAATAGTGATAATTTTCTTCATATAAACCAAATGGCACTGTGATACCTTTCTTGAGTTTACCACACTTCAGACAGGTATTTCAAGCACTGATTTTGCAAAGTAAAGTAGGAAGTAGAGATCGTTAGCAATCACCAGAGGAGCTGACCCCTTTTCAGAATCTGCATATAGCTTTTTATTTCCTCTTTACCTCTGAGTAACTTCAAAGACAATATCCAACTGAATGCTAACGCATTATGTTCCAACATTGTCTGACTGGCCACATTTTCCCTTCCCTTTTTATTTTCTATCTTCAGATTTAAGGAGTTAATCCCAGATCACAAAGTAGTCTATGAATGCAATTTTATCTCCCCTTTTTGTGCATCCTGCACATAGTTTTCTACAACCTGTAAAATTAGAAACGATCATGAAAATAACTGGTGACCTCACTAGGTCAAAATATGACCTGGAACCTAATAGTAATTACATCACATATTGGAAAACCATTCAAGTAATACAGAGATTATGTTAATCCTAAAATATTACTGCATATCCCTTTTTGAAATCTGTATAAATAATTCAGTAAAGCACTTATCCCGTCACGTGCACGATGAGGTCATTATTTTATATTGAAGGATGCCCACTTCAGCATCAGGTCCTTCTCAGAAGTCTCAGAATAAAACACCGTAACCAAATGCATTATATTTCAGCTTTTTATCCTACAAGGAGGTCCACACAGGTGGGACTCAAAGTGCATTTTAATAATGAACTAAATCTATTTACCCAAATAGTCATATACTGACTTCTTGATCGTAACCTTACTGATTTTGAAAAGAATATTCACTCATCTAACTGGCTTTCCAGTTTCCATTTAAAAATACTTCCACATCAGATAAGTACTGTTTGGCCTTTTATTGTCCTCTTCTGACTTTCCTAATTTACTGATTTTTCAGATTTTCTGTTTTCTTTCCTTTTAATTAAGTCACATATTACATCCAAATTTATATAATCCTTGACATTTCTGTTCAAGAAACAGCAGTCTGAAAGATTAGTTCTCATGCCACTGCTATTTTAACTCAGGGGAGGCTAGTACAGTTGTAATTATTGCAAACTGGATGTAGTTCACTAGGTTACATCTGTTTTACTGAGCTGAACAGGGCCCAGGCACATGCTTCGGCTCTACCATGGGATAATCCATGCCATTTAACTTTTGGCATGCTCTTTCGTATGCTCTTGGCCCAGACCAACAAGCACTCAGGTAAGGCACGGCAAGATTTGGGGAACAGCACGGGTTAGGGACTGTTTTTAGCAGGCAGTATGAATGAGGCCACCCTGCTTCAGGCCAGCAGATGCGTTAGCCATGCTAATGTGAACTGTAATTTGCTACCAACTCTTGACTGGGCTGTGGTCCATTTTGTTTTCTAGTACAGATGTCATCTAAGAAACTAAACGTAGCTGAAAATTGGTAGAGAGTAGGCGTACCTTTTCATGCTCCAATTACCAAACCTGTGCCAAGGATGAGAGCTGTTGGCACGGGAGAGGGACAGACCAGCGTCAGGCTGACTGCGACCTCCCCACAGCAGCATCCTCAGCCTTTTCAGCAGGAAGGGATCTTGGCTACCTTGTGCTACCTCCAGTGGGCAGAACAGGGGTACAGAATCTGGACCCCTTCACATTTTCAGATACTTTTGTGTATTTTCAATTACTGTTTTTGTTTGCTGCCTCTTCAACTATCTTTTCAAAGAAATAATCTGATTTGTAGACAGTGGTCTGAGATTTCCTTTTATTCGGTATTAGTCTATTAGAAACAAAGCGAAAAACTGAAAGTTGAAGAAACTTGAAAAAAATCTGCTTTTTAGTGTTTTTTTTTTAAAGTTTCACATATTTTCACATTATATTAGCGAAACTATACTAAGTGGATAATTTTGCTTTCACAGATAGCATCACGTGATCCAAGCTTTCTTTCCCTTTACATTTTTGCATGATGGCAAGCTTAAAGTTCCCATTTCCAGTTCCATTTTCTTTTCTCCTACTTTATACTTCACTAAACATTTATTTACAGCAGAATCTTGCTCTTATCCTATTGCAATGTTCTTACTGAACCAGCTTTCTGCTCTTCAAAGTCTTTACATTTCTGTCAGTGATTTTCACAGTATGTTTACCCTTTTTTCTGGTCTCTGTTACACCACAAGTATTGTATATTCATAAGGTCTTCATTTTAGATCTAGTATCTTTCTTTTTTCTGATCACTGTCAGATCCAGGACAAAATTAACTCTCATTACTTCTTCCAGTTGTTTTAAGTACTATACTAAAATATCCTCCTGTAGCCTATTTTGAAACATTTCTTACATGTAACTCAAATTCCTCTTTTAGAGTTTTTCCCACATTTATTTTCATGTACATAGCAACATACATATGTATAATACACATGTAATATGTGTATATATGTAATTATAGAGATCCTCATAATCCTAGAAAAAGTCAAACCTTCAATACAATCGTCATGGATTTTGCATCTTACATTTTCAGTTGTGCAATTATCTCTGTGTCTGCCAGCCACGTGAATTGCAGGATCTGCAGGGAGGGTGGTATTATAAATGATGCTTCCCTCACCTTGTCTTCCTTATATAGTAACAGATAGTTATACTCTATTTATGTCTTAGCCAGACTTGTTTGTAATGCAATGAAAGAACATTTCATGGAATTTGTGGTGGTACAGCCATCTCTCAAAACCACATGTACCTAAGCCGTGTTTATGAACAGAAAGACCTAATTCTGCATTATTGTTTCCTGCAGGAATTTATAGATGAAGTATGTTTTCACATCTTAATGTAGCAATATTCACTCAACTTTATCCTCTTCTTGCAAGTGCTTCCTACGGTTACACTTACTCACTTGCTGAAGAAGCTTTCCTATTTTGTTAGTATTTCCAGCTATGTTTTCCTCACTGTTCCTCATTTACTAAGAAGACAGACATCTCCACTTGTTTTAACGGAGACACTATCACCCAAAAACTGCACATAAAAAATACATAAACTCGAGTGTAAAAAATAATTTTATCTTCAAACTACAACTCTAAATTTTAGTAGTACTATTCAACAAGCAATAGTTTTGTAACTTAACAAGCAATATCAATACAGTACTCTCAAAACCGAAGTAATTTTCTAAAACGACGCTAATTCAAGTCAGTTTGATGTACTTCCTTTTAACAATATGCCATTGTTAGAATTGTACTATTTCTCATGATGAGTAAGACCTTATTCCATAACTACTCTACTGTAAAATGAATACAAGTATTAAGTAACGGACTATTTCAGGATCTGTGTTGTATTATATAGTTAATAGAAAGGACACATCTTCGGTAAGCAGTGGTGACTTAACTTTACGCATGCCAATTTATACCATTTGAAGATTTACCCCAGAAAATTCTAACAGGTTTTACATAGCTTTTAATACTCATTCTTTCGTTTTCTATGGGTAATTTTCATATGGTTCATTTTTCCAACATCAGTTGCAGTTGATTAATGATAATAAAAAACTTACTGCTACTACTGTACAACATAAAAACTCACCATCAGTGTAACTGCTTTAGAGATTCCAAATTTCCTCTGCCTTCTAATCCTTTTCTGTAATGTCATCCTCATGCTCAGTAAATGAATCTGGCAAAGAAGGTGCTTTTTTAATGGGCTCAAAATTATGCAAAGTCCTGCTCATAACTACACTAGTTAAAAACTTTTAAGGACCATAAATGATATTCTCAGCCATATCTCCAATCATTTTCTAGGAAGCTGCTATTATTACCATTATTGCAAATTACTGTAAGTATCACAAGAGGCTTCAGAATCATATTTTACACATCTAAACCAAAAAGTTCTGAATTTCACTATTTATGTTTTATCATACCGTTGGCATTCCTTTTCTTGCAATCCAAAGAATTCAGACTATCTACAGAACATTTAGTACAGATAATAAAATAAGTAGGTATCTAGCCCTCAGAAAACATTA
>Ga0181612_156057_pt1 | contig 10145 bp, 6 predicted proteins | sample HoacroProtozoa21_FD_119630 | JGI IMG/M metagenome (GOLD analysis project Ga0181612, IMG submission 119630) | Hoatzin crop microbial communities from Cojedes, Venezuel. Combined Assembly of Gp0051906, Gp0051904, Gp0051908
CTGTGCAGCCTGCTGTAGGTGACCCTGCTTTGCAGGGGGGTTGGACTAGATGACCCACAGAGGTCCCTTCCAACCCCTACTATTCTGTGATTCTGTGATTCTGTGATTCTGTGATTTCTCTGTTTTAAACCAGTCTCCTACTAGTTTCCTCGAGCATCCCCAGTGCCAGTACTTCATGGGATCTGGTTAACAGCCGAGGTCTTCATCTGCTTCATCTGCTGCCTTAGTGATTTTGTAAGCTTCAGTTGTATCCCCCATCCATCTCCTCCTCCACTCACTGAAGAGCCGCAGCCCTTTTAGTTGCTCCTTATGAAGGAACCCCTGCATCCCTTTGATAGCTGCAGTTTCTTTTCTCTGTACCTTCTCTAACACCGCCACAACCTTCCTGCAATGTGGCATTCCCAACACTTTGCCTGATGATGCCCAGAGCCCTGTTGGCTTTTCTGGCTGCTGTTGCACAGTAGGTCAGTGATTTTGGAAAAGAGTTAGCAATGGCGCCAGGATCTATCTCCCGAGTTGTAGCCGTCTGTTCTGAGTTGTGATAATATTTTATGTTCCCTTATCATATCTTCTTTTAATACCGTTTCCTGTAATAGCCATGGTTATTTGCAATTCCCTTCACACAGGCAGGAGCTCCAAGTCTATGCTCCTCCTCTTGTCCTTCTCAAGCCAACCACTTCTATTTCACTTCTGTTCCTTCTGAAGCAAAGTAATAACATCTGATTTGGCTACCCAATGCAAGCAGAGGAAGACATGTGGCATTTCTGAAATATTTTTTATATTGCTTTTATATTGCACTCAATTTTTCTTTGTGTAGTCTAACTTCCCAATTAGAAATTTTATTTGGTATAGAAACTATATGTTGTTGACATAGAAAGTATGCCTTAAGTAGCTTCTTCATTTTATAGTTCAAAATGATTCCCACTTTTGAAGAAATTTCAGCAAATCCAAAAACAATGGACTATTGTATTCTTTGGGTGTTACCAGATGATGAATTTTTGTAGTTTGGAATTCTTCACAAGCATTTCTAAAATAGCTCTTTTACTCATTTCCATTCTTCTCTGAAACCAATGAAGACCTAAACCAGGTCTATCGGCACCAGCTGCATATACGTCCATGTATTTCTACCTTGTTCTTTATCTGTAGAAGTGGCTTCGTACATGCTAGGTCTTCCTGCAACACTACACCACTTATTACAGCACAGTCTTTCAAACATTCAGGTGCTGAACAGGTGCAGGAAGGCTATGAGTAGCGTTCAACAAATATTACCCCAAAGCTGCCTGCCCCAACTACAGGAGAAAGTAGGAATATGCAAAAATGATTCAAAAAAATAGTGGAAAGGGTGCCTAACAACAGTTTTTTATCTAAACAAGTAAGAAACATTTTTAAGGGCTAGGAAACCACAGCAGTTTTTGGAAGATGGAAGTAAAAAGGGGTTAAAAAAGCACACAGAATATTGCCAGGAGAAAGAGAGAGAGTCTTAGAAGTTACGGTCTGCAGTGAGCTTTAATTTTTGTTTTCCAAGGAAGGCTGAAAGCAACAAAAGTACTGATAAAAGACAACCTGAAAAGCAAATGAAAGGTGTCTGGGTTGTCACTGGGGTTTTTTGTTCTTCTGTAAAGCTTTGTAATTTCTTCTCATATACATTTAGTATATCACATATTTGTGTACTATATATTGTATATTATATACTTACATAATTCATACATAATATTTTCTGAGTATATATTCTTAGCACACGTTTCATAAAATATTTAATAATATATGCAAAGTTCTGCTTTAGATCACAGTCTTGCAAGAGGTGGTAAGCAAGAGAGATTTGCTGTCTACTTCAGGAGAAAAAAACTATGAGGAGGGCAGTTCAATGAAATACACAGATGAAGAGACCAAAGGTTATTTTAGTCAAGAGAATCAGTTTCAAGTCCCACACATCAAATTTAGCCGAATACAGTCCTGAAGACATCTGGGACTACGGTCAAACTTCATACTCTTGCAGTCTCACTGGCACCCATTTCTTGTTAATACTGAAACAGCATCCAGAATATCAACATAACTTTCTACTTTCAGTCATCTTACTAACCCTGGTGAGGAAAATCCTTTCTCTGCTAGTCTTTCCACATCACCAGATTTTCTCCAAACTTGACTTCCACTCGTCAGCTGTGCTTTTGTGTGAAGAAGGAGTCTCTGAGTAGAGGCAATACTAACAGCCTTGCTCTCCCTAAACAGCAACTGCCAAAAAAAAAAAGAAACCCTCTAAAATGAGTTGCCAGCTGGACTTTTCTTTTGATCTGGGGCTGCTCTTTGCTTAGCAGTTGGCCTTCCTTCACCGGCTTGCCTGTGGCACCTTTAAACAACTGTTACATTGAAGAGAGCACATCATGGAGCGTACAAGGGATTGGTCTTCAGCCACACTATCTCTTAAAGAAGAAAGACTGCCTGCCCTATTACAGGGACAAAAGCTGTTTCCATTGATATTTTAGATGATTTTAGGAAGAATTTTTTTTATCAGTTTTCTGGGGAAGAAGCAACACACGATCTGTATTTGAGTCAAGTATAGGCCTCCTTGCCAAGGACCAAACAGATGCACAAATCAACACTCTCAGCAGCTACGTGAATGCGTGTAACTACATCTCCTACTCACTTCCAAGGAAGTTGCTTGTCTAAATTTTCATTCAGTGCTGTGAAAAAGCAAGGCAAATGGCACTGCTGTGTCTCAGTGCTCTTCTGCACATTTCACACTTCTTCATTCTTAGAGAATAAACCAAGGCACTGCATATGATGTTTGTTGACAGCACAGCAGCTCCTGTACCGTTAGATGCTTTCTAATAGCTTGTCTAGGCTAGGTACTGGGCTGTGCGCCTTCCATCATCTGTCTGGCAACTGACTGGCTTCAAGGGAAGGCTTGCAATTTTTAAGACCTCGGACTACCACTCCACGTTTTCCTGTCAACTGGAGTAGCTGAATAACTGTGGTAGGCAGGCTTGTTTGGAAGCCGCTCATGGGGAACGCGGTTGCAGACATTGGAGCAAGCGTTTCAGGAGGCAGAGCCCAGCCCCAGCTGTGACGGATGCTTCGGAGCACAAAATGTGTTGCTGTCTCTTGAGACACTTCTCTGCTGCAGATTTGGACATATGGAGCAACAGACTGGTGGACAGGGAAACTGGTAAAGTTAGTCTGTAAGTTTACTGGCATTAAGTCTAATCAGTCTTCCTGAATGATGATTAACATATTTGCAGTTGAAAGGGTACAGTTTCAGGTCTACTTTCAAGTGAAGTGTCATTGTTTCGTGATCTCTGGACAGATTGTTATATGGGAAAGTTTTTGCAGGCTGCTAGTAAGCTAATGTCATTACTGCCAGCGTTCTGCCTGGGTGACGTTTAGCATATTGTCTCTTTAAATTGCTCTGTGTTTGTAGGCCTGCTTGTTAGAAAGATGTCACCTTTCTGTGCTCCTCAGAAAAACAAATGAATAAAAAATAAAAGATGGCTTTCAGCACTGCAAATAAGATTTAGCCCCGTAATGCTATGAAGGACAGCAAAGCCAAGAACAAGATTTGGCAATGTAGATTCCAGGACACCAGGATGTGACTAATATGGCTTTCAAGCGTGTCCCCTTTAGCTCGTTAATGTTTGAGTTATGCTTACACTGTTCTTCATAGTAAATTTTAGGACCATGTATCAAGCAGTAAACAACCTGCTGTTAATACTGTCAAACATACAGTTAAACCAATTCATTAACATCAAACTCATTCGAAATAACCTCAGATTTGCAAGAAAATGCCTCTTTTACCACTAATGTAAAGTAGAAATGAACAGACCACAGGCAGTCATTAATAAAAACACTAGTCCCATCTCTCAGGATTCCTTTTATATACATTTTTTTTTTCATCTGGGATACTGTCCTCAATATCTGCTTGTAGTATAATCATCTTGTTTGTAAACTGAAATTCAAAACTATAAGCAGATACTGTTCTATGGCTACAATGACTAAGCAAATAACCTGGCTAGTGAGAAAGGGAAATTAGACATGATCTAAAAAATGCTGTAATGTACTGTCTCGTGTGCATACGCATCTCTGCCATGGAGCCACAGCAAGTTATGTACTGCTGCAAATCTTAAGGTTATGCCCCTTATGTCTAGGTGGCAGGGTCCTGTGCATTTGCAAAAGAGGACCCGTCTCTGTCTCCCACTGCTGCTGTGAAGCGGCTCTTACACGAAGCAGCAGCAGGCGTGAAGCTGCACATGTTTATACAGTTACAACTCTAATACCATGCTGGGCTGGTGAAGACCAAATGATGCATGGACCTACTCTGATTACAGTGACTTACTGGGAGCTGCGTACAAACAGTATATGCAAAGTGTAGATTGAAAGGAGTGAGGGAAAAAGTGAAGAAATGTTTTTATGTATTTACATATTTATGTGTTTATGTAATTTGGTGCATGTTTGCTGTCGTGCAAGAGGGACAAGGATACACTGTGCACATGTACTATAGCTGACAGAATACAAGTGGACAAGCAAGTTTATAAAGCCAAACTATAACCGTGGGTTTTTTTCATCTCAAATCATGAGTCCTAACTCTTTAAAGATCAAGGATCTGGGCTCTCACTGAGAAATTAAAAGCTGCCATTCAACATACCACGTTGGAAAACCGAGAGCAGTGTAGGGTTTGAATTTGTTACGAAACATTTGCAGATGCAGAAGAGCATAACTGCAGGGTGTTTAGAAATAATCTAAGTCTTCAAAATAATGATCAAATGAATGAAGTAAAAAAATACCCAAAGACCATCCAGAAATACAGAAAAATTTTTCATCTGGCTGATTCCACTTGTACGTATGAAATAACCTTCCCAGGTCCTGGATGGATCTCTTGAGAGGTGGTAAGCAGGAGGACTCCCCTCTGAGCACACAGCAGCTCGAACATCTGAAGATCTGCTGCTCTGAATACAGCCTACAAGCAGCTGACTGAGACCGGCTTAGACTGTACAGGACAGGAAAGAAGTGCCTGGAGTCAGGAATTCTCCACGGATCCACAAATCAGAGAGAACATGGACGGCATAATATCCAGCAGCAACTGGAATAATTATTTCCTTAATGATGAGCAACTACCTATATAAGCTGCAGTTGGAATAATGTGTTTCAAATTTGAAACTGCCTGATTAGGTTATGAATAGGCCCCATGTGGCATACCATTTGGTTATCTTTATATATGCTTTTTAAAAATGAAGGAGTCAGACTTGGAAAGATCATGCTGCACTTTGAGTAGTTTACCTTTCGGAAGACATTACAGAAAATAATTTTCTGAGTCCACAGAGACTGCATATTACACAGTGCATAAAACAAAGAAATGAATACAATTTAAAACAATGAAGGAAAGTGTAGAGAGCTGATCTGAAAATAACAGGAACTTTTTTTGCTTTTATACTACCTATTCCAAATTGCAGAAGAGCGAAGAAGCAAAGTGAAAATTTTGAGGAATTAAACAACTGAGTGGTGTCTGAGATGAAAAAGAGTAAATGCCCTTGTAAAATTAAATTCTTGATATTATTTGTAAGCCTTTGGGGTGCTAACCTGTATATGTTGTGTGACGAGTAGAGAATAGCGTTTAACACCACTCCCGAGGAATACTAGTGGCATGGAAGGAAAATATATTTTGGTGGTATTAACAGGGCTGACTTTAGAGATGGAAGACACTAGACGATGGGCAGATTCCCCCCATCTGAGGGGGGACCATGTCATACATGGTCTGGCTGGAGAGAGCGTTGGTGGGGGTTGTCCTTTCCAACACCCAGACTACTGTAGGACAGAGCAGTCTTTCATAGCAAGCATGGGTTTCTGATAACCTCCCTGGAGTATTTGAGAGGATTCTGGTTCACATGTCCAAGAGTCAGTTGGGAAGCATATTTAGAGTTTGTTCCTTTTTTGTCAAACATTAGAGTCTTCTGCTGAGAGTCCTGGAGAAGGCTTTGTGAAAAACAAGTAGCTAAATGCAGCCTCTTATGTTGTCCTAGATTCCCAGCAGTGACTACTTTCCTCAGTAGTGTACAAACCAGGTACATTTAAAACAGACAACTGAACTCAGGAAATAAACTGTTTTTTTGTGTCCTGCTTTTTTAGTGCTTCCTCAGAGAAGCTTCATGTGCTGCCGAGGAGAGCAATCACTTCTGGGAACACAGGATGCTGCTTTGCATGTAAAACCTGGCTTTCGGACCTCAGCTTTAACCACAAAGCATTAAATCCTTTCTTGGCATCAGTTGCAATCAAATCATTCTACAGCTGCATACTCAGTGCCATTGCAAGCTGTGGCAACTGAATAAACTGGAGAAGTTTTCTGTGATAATCTTCAGGTCTGCTTGATTGCGTTTCATCATGAAGTACCTGGGAGCATTTAAAGAAAATTTTCCCTCTTAGACTTTTTTCCTTCTCCAGTAAAATGCATCAATTGTTGCAGACAACCTATATGTAAATCCAATCTGCAGAAAAAGGAAAGTCAGTTTGTGATGGACTGGAGGATTTACCATGTAAGCTTGGGGCAGCTCTGTGCTTGCTGTCTCAATAGCCTTGCCCAACTTCCAGCAGGAATCCTGGCTTGAATAATTGGTTACTGTTGTCTACACACAAAAAGAACTTGAATATCTACATGAAGTTAGTGCCAACATGCACTTCCATCCAAGGCTGCGGGTGAAAGCTAAGCTGGGACATTGCGTGGCTCCCTGCAGTGAAGTGATTTGAGCCTGAAAAGAGCAAATGGGACATGCTGCAGCTGCACATTGTGGTTCTGCACAAAAGTGATAGGACTACTTGGAGATCAGATATAAATACGAAATTAGCTTGAAGAATTTTGTCCTGGGCACCAAGGTTTTGAGAATGTATCCATTTATGACTAAAGAATGCTCAAGAATGTCTTCAATTAAAAAAATTGCCTCAAAATAGGGAAACTTTTGGATAAAAATGTCCTAGTCCCCTGATGCTAGTGGTGGTTCACTGGCAGGACTATCCATGTTGGTTTTCTCATGTTTATGTTTGCATTTTAAAAACTATAGGCAGTTGTGAACCAAATGCATTCACACGAAGGGTGTTACTGCAGCTGCAAGGTCCTGCCAGTCCAAGTCAGCAGGAGCCAGAATGCCCTGTCACCTCAGTTTGCAGCACTGTGTCTATGTGTTTATCGACATGCGCTACTGCCGGGGAACCCGATTTTCCACTATGCGGGAAATCACATCATTTTACAAAAAAAGTCTTCTGCACTGGATAGAAAATGACAACAAAATTTCGTCCCCCTGGAACAGAGGGGGAAGTTATGCTTTTTTTGATCGGAATGAAGGGAGCTCTCTGCACTGTACACAGTTTTATGTTTTCTATATCTGTATATCATATCTCTATTCTGGGTTGTGGCACCCTGTCTTTAAAGCTTTGTTCATGGTGGAAAGCATGGCGGAAAGCCTGCTGTGGAAAGAAACAAGAAGAATTAAAAAGAGGGGGGAAAGGAACAGAAGAAACTTTAGACAGCAGTAGCTGTGCTAGGTTGAAACTCAGGAGCTCTTCCATTCTGTAGAAATTTGGGCTGTCAGTAACACCTTGCTGTCAGCACTGGGCAATGGTAAGAAGCCAAAATGAAGAGCTAGAGCACTGTAGCAAATAGTGCTTCGACTGCTCACATTAACAATCAGAGCATGTAGCTGGACTCCTTCCCTTGCCAGAGACTAGGCAATAAATGAAATTTCAAGGGTCTGATGAGCAAAAATTCCAAGGTCACTCAACCTGAGTAGGATAAATGATACTAAGCTTTGCTATAAATAGCAATTCAGTGACCTGTTGTTGCAATTCTGGGCGAGTTATCAGTGATGAATTTTCAAGTATTTGCTATTAAGAATATTATGCACCATGTTGAATTTCAGTCTGTAGAGGCTGAACCTCTTTTTCTTCCTCAGACACGGGGGTGAGACATATCCCATCAAACTGCAGCTATTTATGAGTCATCTAGTTTAAGCTAGTTACTTAGGCTTCCTCTGTAATAAAGAGGGATTCATCACAGTATTGGATGAATTGACTTCTAGAGGTGCCTGTTTTCTTTACTGTTAACTATGAAGTGAGCTTACATGACCGTCCTTAAACCAAGGATCTGGCTCTTAGGACGATAAAACATGAATTCCATGATATGTTTAGTGATATCCAGTGTCAGTGTACTCACTGGTCATGATCTTCTATCTAACTCTATGGGGTTACTAAAATAAAGGACAATACTTACGCTAGATATAGACATTTAGAACACAAATATTGCTAAATTCTCATGGGAAGAAAAGGACAAGATGGTGGCAAACATCAAGTGAGCTTGGAAAGCAGCACTGAGCGGAGGTAGCCATGTGAGCTGAGTTTCCTTTCCTCCATTAGGAAGGGTCAAGACATTATGTTTATGGGGGTCATTGTTTGTAGTTTTAACTACAAACACCAGTGACACAACAGGCAACCCTTGATGTCAAATGGTCTCCAAGACTTTAAAAATTGTCTTAAGAAAGAAAGGTAAAACACTACTATAGTCTCATGATTCCAGGAGCTGAGGCTTTAAAAGTAAGACTTCTGAGAGGTAAAAAAAGCAAGAAAAAACCACAACATGACAGATGTCAGCCTTAAGTGCTGCCTCTCATTAATCTCAGGAATGTCAAGGTCTGACCCTTATCTCATGATAATATATGTCAAAGTAATTCCACTGTAGTCGTCTTCGATTTTCTTCAAAAGAAATGAGGGGATGGTTTACATTGCTAGGAGTATGAGCCTTCTTTTTCTATTGATTACAAGTTCTGCATCTCAGCAACTACAATGAATTCAGTGTAAATATTCCTAGCTTTTTACAATACAGGCAAGAAGTAACTGATAAACATGATGATTTATTCTTTATCAGTCAGAAACTATTTAAGTAAGGCATATTCTCTATTGGGTTCTCAGTGACACTGTATGAACATAAACTTGCATTGTTTAATATCAATTTTCTGCTAAACAAAGCCCCTTCTGACTTCAGTGTGACTCACGAATAGCAAATTAATCAAATTTGTAGCTGTTTGTTTGGTCTTTAAAATGATTTAATCAGACATATCTCATTTAGAAAGTAATTCAATAACAGAGGTAAAATAACAGTTAACACTGAAAGAGTCATGCTTCAAAATGAAGCAAATTGTTTAGATCAATTGGCTTATAAAGGCAACATGCAGTGTATGAAAATGCAGACCTATCACCCTACTCTGTTCGCATCAATAACTTCAACAAGTTCCTAATAGCACGTTCCAAAAAAGCATGTTCCAAAAAAAGAACTCAGAAGTTTATTACAAGTTTGACTTGTGAAGACAAATGTTTGGATTCAATACACAATTTTAATACACAATTTATCAAAAAGTCAGTATGGGTCAGATTAATACCAATTTACAAAATCTGAAACACTGATGCCACTGGAGCTACTCCAGTTCATTCTTGTGATGGATGTATCCCTAGACGCGTGAATGCATTGTAGAATAGGAAAAGTACTCTGCAACATGAAAATCATTCTCTGTGGACAAAAGGCTTGATAGGCAAACTCATGAGTAATCACTTGTCAGTGCCCTAACTTCATAAGGAAAAGACTGCACTTGTTTTAGGAGAAGGACGAAGACGTCCTGCCTCTACAGTAACACTGTCACAGGAAGTGAAAGGAGACAGATGCTAAGAAGCTTTGGGTTTCCTAACAAGCATTGTCATTGCCTTCTAAAGTGTACACTTTAAAAGTGCGCTACAATTAGTACAGGAAAGGTGCAACTAATGAAGAAAAGCTGTCACTTGTGTGTTCACGTTGGAATGATTCATGCTGCTATACAAAAACCTTCAGGTTTCAGTAGGCACAAAAACAAGAGTCAGTTGAGATAAAATGTAACCTATTTTTTCAGGTTATAATATTCATTTCTTTATTACATAATTTGGGGTTTGCATTTATTACTCTTCAGCTGAGATTTACAATCTCCTGTTTGGTAATGAGACAGGAACTCTATGACGAGTCAATCAGGCATACATCAAAGCCTTTTCTAACATTGGTAGTGGATCTCCTCTCGATAGAAGGTGATGTTTACATGAGGAATCATCACCACCTCAGCTCTCCATATGCCCTACACTCCCTGGTCTCCCAC
>Ga0181612_179516_pt1 | contig 10145 bp, 6 predicted proteins | sample HoacroProtozoa21_FD_119630 | JGI IMG/M metagenome (GOLD analysis project Ga0181612, IMG submission 119630) | Hoatzin crop microbial communities from Cojedes, Venezuel. Combined Assembly of Gp0051906, Gp0051904, Gp0051908
GGCCCCGGTGCGGGGGCCAGGCGCGGCGCGGCGGGGAGCCGGTACCGCGGCAGCGGGGGAGGGCTGCGGGGGGGCGGGCGGCTCTGTCGGGCGCAACCCACCGCCCTTGGGCGCGGGTGCTGTCCCACCTCTAACGCCTCTTGCGTCTTCTGGCAATTGAAAATGGATTTCAGTAACTACATTTATAAATAAGATTAAGGGAATCATAAATTTCTGTCTTACCTGAACACCTGCCTTCTCTGAGGAACAAGCCAACTGCTACCCCCCGGTGTCTCAGTGGAATAAACATGTCCTGGTACCACTAAAACGAACGGCAGAAACACTCTTGGAGTTTGTTATTTTACAAGAAAGGTCTGCTTACAGCAGTAGGGCAATTAGCAAGGCGTAAACCTTTTCTGGTCAGCCACTTGTTTGGTATCATCTTATCTCCGTGCCCACATACGCAGGTTTTCATGTTCAGTACAAACCACCGAAGTGCACCAGACCCGTGGCTTTACATCAGGGAGCCCTACAGGAAAGCATCGTGTTCCCCTGCTTTCTCTGTCCCTCACCACATAGCAGTGGTTTTATCAACATTGTCTTCCTTGGGGAGAAAAAAAAAAAAATCAGTGTCAGGACTAGAAAAGAGACCATTTAGTTTTGGTCACTGTTACACTTATTTTCTGTGCTTTGTTTTAAAAGGTCAACAAGGAGCAAAGAAGCACGGCCGCTCGCAGCAGCTGGCGGGTGTTAGCTTCTGCAGGGGACTGGGAACCAGGACTCATGTTTTTATCTACAGGCCAGGAGAAACAAGAAAACATTTTACTACTTTGGCCTCGTGTCACTGCCAAGTTTAAAAAGACGACTTTGACTCTCTGAAAAACCTACCCGACGTTTACCTTTCACACCTTTCCAACCGCTTCATGAGGCAACTCCTGCTTTGTTGGCTAGGCAGCATGTTCTGTGTCTTACGAGTTCCATTGTGAGTACTCACTGTTCACTGTAACTTGGTTTTTTTCAAATCACACCTTGAAATGTATCTATAACATACTTCACTTCTAAACTAACATCATACATAATTAACACCTGACAAGGAAAAGTCTACATAAAACTGTCATTATATTTACCTGTTCATAGCCACTGAATACAGTAAATGCTAAAAAAAATCCTGTGAAACATCATTATGGTCACATATAGAAAATAGCTATAAAATGGAGTGAATGGCAAAGTTTCTGGAGTGCAACCACTAAAACAAGGTCTGGATCTGACGGCTGTTCAAGGGGAACAGCTTTTAGGATGACTTGCTAGCTCCCAAACTTTTGCCTTTTTTTCCCCCCCATGCTTACAATGTAGTTGGAAACAAGGAGTTAGATTATGTTAACCTGAAACTAGGTTGGAATAAGCTTTCTTCTTCCGTGAGGTTAATCTCTTCCCTTCTGGTGCTCTGCCACTAGGAAATGGCACTTCAAGGAGAGTGATTTATGCATGCACAGCATCCGGGTTCTTGTCTTTGTATTGTACATACACAACTGGCCTCAGTTCCAGTAAGAAAATAGTTAGGAAAACAAGCAAATTATTACAGACTTGAGATGTATGTTTCAAGTCATATTCTCAGGGACACTTTTTTAAAGAGGTAACTATTTACAAAATAAAACCAAATGGAGTTCTAGGAAAGTGTGAAATTAAGAGGGAATAAGAGGGTCTCTGGCCACGGTGTTTCCAAGTGGCGAAGGGTCTGTCTCATACATCTCAGGGCATTCGTTTCAAATCTTTGTCTAGGTAAAAAATACCCAAACCAAACTCTAAGTTAGGACAGAAGAACACAGATGATCTTCTGAATCAAAAACTTTTTCCCTGGGCAATATACCAGGCTCTAGAAGAGCACGCTAACTCCAGCCACGTCTCACAAACTGGATTGTCAGAGGCACAAAACTGCAAGAGCAGAGACCTCTACCCTCACCATAAGGAGGAACGTGACCAAAGATGCCGTGCACCATATGCCAAATACATTCGGAAGGGGACCGCACACAGCCTAATTACAGGGTAATCTTCTTCATTAGCCAGCTATAGGAGTCTGATGACAAAATGAATCAGGACCCCAACTATAGGATGATGTTCCCATCACTCAAGGAAACAAATATGCTTAGATGTGACTTCAGTCACAATTACAGGGAAGCCAGTGCCCTTTTCCTCATCCTCTGCCTTGTTTCCTTCATCAGAGTCCTTTTAATGCTTCCTTGTTTGTTCACAGGCACCCTTCCAGAGTTGCAGGGTAAGGGAGAGAGAGGAGAGAAAAACCTGATGGCAAAACTCAACGTCCCCATCTGTACAACAGTATCAAACCCACGGCAGATAGCTTGAAGCTCTCCCCCTAAGGCAGTCCTATGCTGTCCTCCTTCAGTAACCAGGACATCCTCCTCCCACTTCCTGCTGTTCCAGCAGCCCCCTGGAACAAAACTTTCCAAGGAATCTTAAAACAAAAACCTCTAGCTGTTGGTTTTCACGTAACTATTGCATACTACAGTTCAAAACAGAAAATATAATGGAATGGAATAAAATTATGTGATAAATCTTTGAAAAATCATGCCTCTACTCACAGGTTTATCTCACATCTGGTGACAAGAAGCTGCTGCAAAATCTCTCCTCTTCAGCAGCAAATACGAGTTAAGATCTTTAGCCTTGCTAGCAGAATTCCAGGTAAGGCCATTACAAGTCAGTAGTAAACAGCTTGAAGTTTCCCAAAAGTCACAATGATGAAACCCAAGCTCCTATGTTTTCATGAAGACAGGAGCATATAAAGTTCTTTTACCCCTTCTGGACATGATAATAACCATTCAGTGTAAAGACACATTTTTTCACCAGGGAAAACTATGTTCCCACCCAGCGCACAGAGCGCAAAAATCTCTCTTCGAAGTACAGAAGAGCAGCTCATTGCAAAATGTTAGCTCTGCCAGTACTAATATGCTGATCCTCCTGCTCTAGTAAAGGAAGAGTGAGACGAGACCTATCACCGACTCACACAGAACATAGACAAAAGCTCTGTATTTTCTACTGAGCAGTGGATCATGCCTGTAAGATTTCCTAAATAAACTGCTGGAAGGCGTGACGCTACATAGGAAAAGACCCTGACTCCAGTTAGAGAGATATTCTTACTCAAGGAATGAGAAGTGCTTAGACTAGGCAGAGGATCATAAATTACACTCTTATTTCAGAGTTGCCAGGCAGTCTAAATTGCACTGGAGCATGAAGTCAGTAGAGCAGAGACATGAGTCGCGATTATAGGGAGGCTGCACCATCCACAGTCATCCTTTTTTCCTCCTTTCCCTCCCTTTTTACTGTGTCTCATTGTTTCCTTAGACTTTCTTGTATGCTTTATCTTGCTTGTAAATTTATTTTTGTAAGAATTTATGCTTACAATGCAAAAAAGATAATTATCGCATTTGAGAACTTAATATAGGAATGACACATAGGATCACTTGATAGGCACAAAAGTCTCAAAAAACTATCACAGCTACGCAGTAAGCTATTATTCAGGTCAGGATTGCACACACAAACGTGGCTTGCACCAGGCAGAAAATCAGCACACAGAATATGGTTCAGATCCTATCTCCTAAAAAGGTCTAGATGAGGAAAGAACTGGCCCAGGAGGGAAAGGCTGCAGCTTGACATTTAAATTGACTCCCGCATGATAAGACAGGCCAACTCACTAGGAATTCACTTAGAAGTGCATCCATGGCAAAGACTGTTGTTTGACTACGTTAATTAATATTAAAAATCACAAGTTCAATGATAAGTTTGTTGTAGTTATAGAAGCAGCATATCAGTTTTTAGTTTCATGTTCCCAGCACAATTTTACCAGCCCATTAGGCCTTTGCGCAGCAGGTACCAACGCCAGCACCTCTTCAGTGAAAGCCATCCTTACAACCCTGGGGGAGCACGGGGCCCGGATAGTTTCTAGGTCCCCATCACTAACATCTTTGTGAAGAAGTTTACATCTCCCATCCCTCAAGGCACTGAGCACTTGGGACCTTGCAGAACAGCCAGCTGAAACAATAGGAATGGTTTGTATAGGGCGACGTGAATGCCATAGGTATACTTTGAACCCTTGCCGAGAGTTTATTTGGCTGCCCAGTTGTGAACACTCCTGTCTTAGGACAAGCAGGCGCACAACTGCTGCCGCTGACACAAGGATGGGGACAGGGCAGACGTTCCCCTCTTGGCACCACTGCACAGGGAAATCAGCCTACGCTGCCACAGAAGCCACAGCTCCAGGGAGAAATACACAACCAACGCACACGAAAAATATGGGCGGAGATCTCGCGTTTCGGGTTTCCTCTTTCTGGAGCCAGTCCAGGCCCAGCTCCCGCTCAAGGCAGGACAATCTGTCATCAGAGAGCAGCAGCACGACAGAAACGTTCAGCTGTTCCCTCTTCCCTTGACACACCACCAGCACGGGGCAAAGCTTCAGCTGGCTTCAGGCTCTGGCTCCTTTTGCACCACTCTGCCACAGAGATCGAGCTCAAGTCTCTAGCTTGGCACCTGCAGTATTAAGAAGAGCTTAGAAACCCTACATTTACATCTTTTTCCTCACCCAGGCAGTCTTAATGACCTACACTAGACCTCTGAATGACTCATGGCTTAAAACATGCCAATGGGTAAATTTAATGTCATCAGTGTGCAATAGGAAGCAAAGGCTGTTCAGAGCTCAGCACAGCGCAGTCCCTGTGGTCAGGGGTCCTCAGTGAAACCTCTGTGTAAGTACTCAGCGCTAGTAACTGAGAGTTAGTAATAGCTATGCACAGCTCAACACACTTCACTCAAATGCATGGAAGAGATGGTGGAATCAAGGTAAAAGAGTGGAACTGAAATAAGTATTTTACAGTCCAAAAACTACAAACAGCAATAATAAATGACTCCTCAAACAAGTACAGACATTAATTATACCAGAGGAAACCATGCACACCTAGATACACAGGTTCTTTTTGTTAGGGCATTTCATGTTAGTCATTACAAATTACCACCAATGCTTAGCACAAACCCTATGAGTCACAACCATATTCATTCTAAAAATTCTGATTTCCCGTTTTATGCAAATATTCCAGGAGCTGAGCATCCACCCCAACCTCACTCCCTTCCCAGAAAATGATCCTCCATCAACCTGTTGTGCAGAGCACGACTGTGCAAGGGTTTTGTGGTAATATTCTTAGTTGGGAGTTGTTCTCCCTCCCTTTGAGGTGATACCATGTTGCCTGCCCTGTTACTGTTTTAGGCTAAAGAAGACAGACTGCCAGGAGGAGCATGGCAACTTGTTGGAGAAAAGCCTGGCTTCTAAGCAATTTTACACTTGATTCATGTAAAAAAATCACAAGTTATAGCTGAAGGACGTTCCTAGAGGTCCTAGCTCTTGCTTCAGTAAGCTCTGCAGTCCTGCCTAGACCTTATCCATAACATGCACAGTTTCTGCAAGATTCTGGTTACTTAATAGTTATTTTTTAAGGCAAGTCCTAAACTCTGAAGCCATTGCTTCAGTAAGGAGTTGAAAGACTCTTCCTGCTACCTTAGGCAACTGAGGAGCGAAGATAGTTCACAGGTTTTGTTTCTGTTTTGTTTTTTAAACTTCTTCCGGAAGCCATATAAGAGAACTTATTTTTTATAAAACACACTTATCTAAAGCCCAAGTATTACTGTGAACAAAGTTCACCATAACAAGAAATTAGGGTGAAAAAGAGTAGAAAAGGCTGGTGATACTCACCTTTATGTAAATCAGTTCGTGCAACACTGTTTGCGATACCTTGCATAGAACCCGGCACCCTATCTCAAGTATAGTCTTAGTAAGGTGGTGTGAGAAGACAGATGAACACCATCAAATATTTAATGATACCGAGAAAATGAAAGGCTTAGATAGCAAATTAAGGAGAGGACATGACAAGTGCGCATCAAAGACAGAAGGGTAAAGAGCAGTTTGCTGTCTCCTGTTCTCCCCAGCACAGGAAGCTACGGATCATTCATAAACTTTTCAGAGTAAAAAAAAATTACACTTTTCTTCACAGGTGATTGCAAAGCTTTTCATCACAAGAAATTACTCAATCTAAAGTCAACAATACTCAGTTATTTGGAGTAGCAAAAATGCCAGCAGGGTTTCACGTCAGGCTGATCTCTAAGTACGTAAGGCAGAGCCACAACTCAGGGTAGGACAACCCACGCACCAGGGATTTCTCACGTTTCACCCCAGACCACCCAACAGCAGCCACTCTCCAAGGAGACAGGATGCCAGAGCAGGTGGGTGGGCAGCGCCGCTCGAAGATCTAGCTGCAGTTTGACAGCGATGGAGGAGCTGACAGACCCCTCGTGTGCTGCTTTTCTCAACGGATGCATTCCTCCTGCAGAACTAATCCATCCACACTGCTAGAGGCACCATGGTCATGGTTGCAGAGGTACTTTCCACCCTCTTTCCAGGAAGTTACACTTTCAAAATACATGTTTGGAAGGCTTGAGAGTTTTTATGCTTGCTCTCCAAGAATAAATTACACTTTTGTGTAAAGTATTTTTGGTAATTAGACATAATAGTTTGGAAGGGGGAAAAGAGGAAGCCTGGAAAACGGCTTTTTATTTTGAATGAACATACAAGGCACTTAGAAATACAGCCATATCACAAGAAATTGCTAAACCCCAACATCTGTATAGGCAGTCAAGCACCAGCCTTTCAGAAGCTATGCACGTGCTCAGCAAGCTGGATGCAGACATCCATCATGCATACCAGTGGCTCCAGTTCTACTTTTACTCCTGGATTCTCCTAAACTCTACAGCGGGTAATGAAGGCAGCGCATTCAGCCAACAAAGAGACAAAGAAAAGCAGAAAGAATTCCTTAGCTACAGATGACTGCTACACATTCTGTTCTTTTTTCTTTGCTTCAGGGTTAGGTCATCAGGTAATTTTTAGTACAAGAGCTGGGATTTACAGCCTGTAGAATTTTTTTGAAAGCATCGTATCTACAGTATTATCCTAAATGTGATTTTTTTTCCCCCCTCAATGATATTCTAACATCAAAATATTTTTTTAATTTTAAAAAAATATTTTCAAACAATTTAGAAGAATAACATTTCCTATGGCTAGCGTATTACCAAGACAGTTAATGATCACCAACTCTTCCTCATCCTTGAGGATTCTTGTGCCAGTAAACACTTCACGTAATCTCATAAGGCCTCAGTGTCTCACAAACAGAGACTTTCTGCTCATGTTGATAAAAACAAGAATGGAAATCTTGTACTACTTGTTAGCCAAGCAGTTACTTCCAGCACTCCTGACCTTCTACAAACTGTCACTTTTAATTGTAACATGACTAAGGGTGTAATTGGAGATCTGTATTTGTTGACGTCTCTAGGGTAGTATTCTCTTAACATCTGAAAAATCAAATACAAGCCACATACATAGCTTTAAGAAAATATAAACCAGAAAATCATAAACAGATGCAAGAAAAACACAATTTAAAACTCATTCTCCTTTTCAAAACACTTTTTAAATTCTGAAATATTTCCAGGAGTTCTGCCATCTCCTTTTACTTATCTACTGTAGAAGTGTGTAACTGCTAAAATCCTGTGCAAGATTGATATTCCTAATTAGGCAGCTCCATCACTTTTGCTAAGGACCTTCGAAAGAAAATAAGAAAAAAAATCTGTAAAGTATCTGATCTTTTTCTAGTTATCAAAATCATAAAGCAAAAGACAACAAAGGCCCTGTAAGTGGAAATCGGTAAGAATTCAGGACTGGAGCAGAAATTGAAGAATCACCTACAAATGTGGTTATTTGAATTTTCATTCCTCTTGTAATAATCTCTTTTACGCGGCACTAATCATGTGAGAATTCTCCTTCTACACTCAAACAAGTAGATGCCTTTCCATGAAAATTCCAGTAGTTGTAACCACACTTTCCAGATCCCTGCATTTGAATATAACAATCTCAGTTTAAGTAAAGGTATGCATGGCTGCTGGAAATGTGCTTTTTTTAATTCTAGGAACTGACAGGCAAAGAAAGATATATCAATAAAACATTATAGTCTGCCTACCCTCCCTTTAAAATTCCCCACACAACTGCACCAAAAAATCTGTTATGTTAAAATCTCAGAATTATCTGACAGGCATGAAATAACTATGAAATTTTTCTAGTTAGAACTTAACTTTTGTGATTCTGAAAGAGTGATTATATTCTACCTCCTCTATGGACAAAAATGAGAAGCAATAGTGCAGACACCACCCTTTTTTTAAAAGAGTAAACTATCAGAAAGAATTACATAAAAGGTTTAATATGTATTAAAATTTGAAGAACTGCTTTTAAACAAGAAGTCACTGAAGTAATTTTTGACATAGTAACTGACACTTATTTGGGGTATTCCATAAATTCATTGCCAGCTAGAGCCTCAGACCTACAAACTCGCTATGACTTAAAGTGGCCGCTAAGCTTTTGCAGGGTTACATCCTGCCTGCGGTCAGAACACAGCACTGAGACAAAATATACTCTAAAACTGAAATAAAAATGAGAACTTTCAGGACTCTTATGCATGAGTTAAATACTTCTAACTACAGAAATCAGTGACTGAGGTTGTAATTGTTCCCTCATAAACCCACTTCTGTCCCATACCCTGAAAATTCTGCGTAAAATTCTTAAAATGTATTTGGCCTGAAAAAAAGTAAGACTCCACATTTAAAATTACTGAAGAGCTCTAGACTCTCAGGATTACGAACAACTGATTGTAGCTTTTTAAAAACAACAGTAATGACAACACCGTATTTTCAGTATCTGACAAAATGTACAGAAAACCACAGACAAATAAAATCACCCGCACCTGGTCATTTTTTCTCCATTGCCATGAAACTCTACGTCAAGATTAATGAATACTAATAAGCTGAAGAACGTAATACAGAATCAAGATTAGAAATAATTCTCTGGGAGCTGCATCATGTGTCCTACCATGTTAAGGGCTTCCTGGACCGTAATTTCTCCAACAGAACTCCCTACTTTGTTGGTAAAAAGAGGTACAAGATTTTGCTTTTACAACTAAGACACAGAAAGGGTATTTCTGTCAGTATTTAACACGCTGAGAATCTGAACTGATCCCCCGAAGACTTACTTAGCTGGGACTGGGAAATGTTTTCCCCAGAAAACCTTAAATTTCTTACTGAATAGGCATGATTTATATCATGCAGTGTTGAAGGCATTTTGGGAAGAGTTCAATCTCTAAAATGGCTAGAGATCTTCTTTGGAATTTCATGTAAACAAATACAAAAGCATGCCCCTTATCTCTCCTCCAAAAAATCTTACTCTGTAGGGAAAATGCTTGTTGAGCTTCACAGTCCATCTCCTGGGGTAGGGACTCGTCTTTCGTGTGTATTTTCTGGTACAGTGGTGTGATCCAACTATCCCAAGCAAAGCTGTCTTTTAGATACTTTCACCATGCCTACAGACACTCTATTGCTCAAAACACTAAATCCTGAGATGTTCAAGATGCTTCTATGAGACAGCCTCTTCAAAGTTTACACTAAAGATCAGTCATTATGGAGATATGCTCTATAATTAGTAAACAATAACTAGATTCTCTGTGCTGTGTAATAATTTTACTGAACAAATAGCTCTCAAAATGTACTTTTCATAATTTCTATATACAAAACCCATAGAAGAATAAAGCTTTAAGTAATGGTTTTACAGAACACACTGCAATTAATCATGGCATAGTATGTTCCCAGATATTCAATAACAAGCTCACAAATCAGAAGCATCTATCACAGCGCATTTAAAGTTGTAACACGCCCTCTCATCTTTGCAACTACAAATGATTTTTAAGACGCCCCACTCTTCAGCAGCACTTAGCTTTCACCCAGTGTAAATTAACGTAGAAGTACTGAAATCCTGGAGGTTTGATTTAGGGATTTAGGGACAACATTCAGCATTGCCTCAGACACTGATTACATGATAAACTAATTTACTAAGTGGAAAGCTTCTCTGAAGTAATCTTTGGGTAACCTAAACAGATTCAGTTAAGGACAACACACAGATTTAACTTATAATAAGGCATCTTCTCCACACAATGAGATTGTGCTAACATGCAGAGTAACACCACTTGCAGAATTTAATTAGTGCAGCTTTTAAAGCTTTTGCAAGCCATAGCTAGTAC
>Ga0181612_113602_pt1 | contig 10144 bp, 7 predicted proteins | sample HoacroProtozoa21_FD_119630 | JGI IMG/M metagenome (GOLD analysis project Ga0181612, IMG submission 119630) | Hoatzin crop microbial communities from Cojedes, Venezuel. Combined Assembly of Gp0051906, Gp0051904, Gp0051908
GAAGGGAAGGGAAGGGAAGGAGGGAGGCTGGGTCGGGGCACCCGAGCCCCAACGCCCGCCCGGCCGCCTCAGCAGCGCTCCCCGCCCTGCCCCGGCTGCGCACCGGGAGAGGGGGGCGAGGCTCGGCGGGAAAACCCCTCCGCTTCGATCCCCGCCAGTGCTTCGCACGGCCCCAGTTCCTCCCAGTACGGCGGGGAGGCGCGGTCGCCGCTGGGCACGCAGCGGGAAGGACTCGGCGGGTTGCTGGGTGCGGGCTGGCTCCCCTCAGATTCCCGCCATTCCACACCTCGGCACCCCCTGAACGCCCCGCGCCATGTCACTGCCTCGGGGGGGGAGGCTGGTAGGAACTCTGTCCTCCCTGAGCAAAAATAGGGATTTAAGTAAGGAGCGACGGCAAGTCTTACTCCTCATACCCGTAACCTGCCCAGAGCCCCTTCCCGGCCCCCCGCTGCCCCTGGACCGGCCCGCGGAGCCCGCACCAAATTCCACGCACGCAAATAGCTGGAGCCACCCCCATCCCCCCCGCAACCACCCCCTGAAAATCTGTATAAATTCTCCTCTGCATCTCCCAAACCCGCTCGCTTCAACACACGGCAGCTCCAGGCTAAGGAATATTAACGCATTTACGAAGGTTGCTGGATGATCGGAGCGGTCTAGGCAGACAAAACGTTTCTCGGCGTCGCGTGTGCTTCTCCTTCCAAATCTCTCTCCAGGTTTTATAATTTGATTTGCTCTGGATAATCGACGCTTGAAAACAGTAACAAACGCACATTAAAAACTACTACACTTAAACTTTTCAAAAAGTATTCTAAAATAAAATTAAACTGGGCAGTAAGTAAATGTACTGTCAGGCCAAGTTTTATTCAAATTTTGACCAATGTGGATTTGAGAATAAAAATACAAACCAGGTGGATTCACAGAGCTCAGTTTATTGCACTAAGAGACTTCTTACATCTTAAACAGTTAAACGGGAAGAAAACCCCTCAGGCCGCTAAAATTTTTGCCCACTTCACAAGTCTAAAGAAAGAAAAGATTCACTTGGCCCTCAACGTAACCTCGGTAGGAGAGCTGCGATCCTGAACAGGTATCTATAGAGTTATTAATCTGCTTTGTTCTATACGTTCACATACTGTCCTCATCACCACAGCACTTAAACCCCTACGTAGAAACGCACAAAGCGAAGCTACGGCTCCTCTTCACTAAATTAATGGCGATTCCTCTACGCCACCCATCCACCGCGGCGTAGGACTACACAGCGGATAAGAAAATAAGCGCCAGGTCGAAATAATAGGAGAAACCAGCACAACTTTCTCCAACTGGATGCCGCCACCTGGGTTTTGATCTCAGGCCTCCATGGTGGTTAATCCAGCCCAGAGCAGAGTTGGATTAACTTTCAGTTTCAAAATCTTGCCACTGCAGAAGGGGCAGGTTTTAGCTCAGAAGAAATAAATACAGGCAGCTCAGTGAGGATGAAGATATTCTTTTAAGTAAGAAGTCTCCACCCCCACCTCGCCCTGCACGGCTGGATCTGTACCTCTTCATCCTCTTTTTTTTTGGTACGTGCTAAATCTAAGGGACTTCAGCCTCGCCAGCCTGTTGCTTTTAAGGATCACGGTCCCACTGCTGCTGACTGAAAAGTAAATCCACGCTTTGCACAGGATGCAAAGGGTGGAGGAGGAGGAGAGACTCACAAATAATCTTGCTTAAAATCTGCACATGGAATAGTTAGATCTTTATAAATTTGCTCCATTTCACAAGGTGTAAGTGCTTAAAAATGCTTCATTAAAACGTATGTTCTTTTGAAATATTTATTTTCCTTTTAATTACATGTGAATTAGCTGGAAGAAGCTGTAGGGAAGCCCTCTTACTGACTTAAGCCTTCTCAGCAGTTTGTTAAATTCTAGCCTCAAATCCCTTGAGGGAATACTGGATTCAAAGCAGCTTTTAATCATACTATAAGGAGGGTGAAGTAGTATGTAAGTAGGTCATAGAGAAAGCATTACAAGTGCATAGGTTATTGCTTTATTTAACAACTACAGTGTAACACACTTTTCAAAGCACATTTGCTTTTGCCATTTAAAAGTTAGAGGCAGGAATGGGGTCAAATGCAAAAAGCAGCCCTCTCTACAAAAGATACTGAGATATGACTCAAGGAGAGCTTACAGGGGAAACTGCATTCAAATGATTTGGTTCTCAAACATAAATTATGTAGCGCCTGTGTATGAATTAACTCTTGAAAGCAGAGGGTAAGTGGCGAAAAACAAAAAATTCCCCTGAATGTTTCCCATTTACAGGCTCAGCTCTGCTATTTGTAACATTAATGCCAGCTTCTTGACCAGCACATGTGCGCAAAATAGCGACTTCTATTCAAAATGAAGGAAAAATGTAAGCTTTGGTCCTACAGTACAGGGGGAAATGGGGAGGGAGAATGGCAAATGAAGCTGCATTAATTTTCACAGCATAAATCAGACAATAGATGTAAACACCGGCTTAGAGGAGCTGCATCATTGCTGCGCTGTCGCTGCCTGCCGATATTAAGCTTTTTCAGCTGGCGGAGCATATGGCAGTTTTGCGGAAGGAACCTGGAATTTGGAATCAGCAATCCTTGGGCTTTAATCCTATTCCAGCTACAAACGTCGCCTCCTACCCATCCTCCCCTTGCTTCAGAGGCCCAGACCCCGCTTGCCCCCACGGTCGCATCGTTTACTCCTTGCGCCTCGGTGTCTCCATGCCTCTGTGTGGGGCAGATGAAGCAATTCCACCTCACGTTTGCAGATCAGTCACCGTTCAAGCAGCTTTTCAGAGCTAGATACAATTTCTCCAAACAACTCAGCCTTTGAAAACCAAACACCTCTTCAGAGAAGGAAAAAAAAAAATACCCCCTGCAAAAAGTTCAGCTGGAGAAAGCGAGGGGCTGAGTGGTGGATCGCCGTCGAGCGTATGAGCTCACTCTGACATCACTGCCCGTGGCTCTCATTCAGCCAGTGACAAAGAGAGCAGCCACCCCCTTCCCTCCCAGATCCCGCAGCCAAATCCAGCGCGGAGCTCACATCACGTCCCCTCTCCGGACCCCCACCCCACCCTTTCCTTAATTGCCGTTCTTTTAATCAACTTGTCCCCCAGTACCGGGCCGAGGAAAAGCTACTGTTGGAAGCACTTCAAGGGAAAGTTTCTGAATGACTTCACTCTCTCCCAAGCCTGTGAGGCAGCACGAAGAGAGTTCAAATCCTCTGCTTTATTCCCCCCTAAGCCAATGAACATGCTCGGGATTCAGCTTATCTCTGGCATCAAAGCAAGTTTCTAACAGAGGCGGCAGAAGCAGGGCTCAGCGACAGCGGTGTAAATTTGGAGCGGGCTCAGATGACTTCAGTGGAATCATTCAGGATCTTCCACTAACGCGAGGGGAAAAAGAAATCTGGTCCAGACAGCATTAGTGAATGCAAATGAGGTGTTCGCTGTCTTTCACAAAGAAATAACCTTCCAGGCAAACCACGAGCCTGAAAGCAGCAGCATGGCTAATAGCAGAAAATACAGCATTTTGGTTTGTGCGGTGGGATGTGAGCCTACCTGCCTAGAATGGAGCGAGAAAGCCCATCAGCATAACTTTTAGTAGCAGACTTCTGGAGGGACAAGAAAGGGGGGGAAAAAAAAAAAAAAAAAAGGAGAGAAAAAAGAAAAGCAAAGCACACGAGCACAAGTGACACAAAGCATTGGGGCAGAGCTAAAGAATGGTGTAAAAGCTGGAAGGAATTAAAGCAAAAAACAGTGCATTGCTCTGAGTGGCAAAAAGCAATGGACCCAGTTCGGCACCGTTCTACCATCTGTGAAGATTTTGATTATTTGTAACAAATCCATCTTTGCCAGTTAGATCTAACAATGGAAAAAAGTTTTGCATTATGAAGCCCTAACCTTTCACTAAGGATCTTTTCAGTTATGAAACCAAACACACAACAGTTTTCCCTTCATCTTAATTTTGAGAAATAAAACGATTTGTGTATAACCGAAACCTTTTTAAAAAGAAAATTAAATTATTGGTTAAAGCTGATCAATAAAGTTTAAGTAATCTTAGCCGCTCGCGAGGCTCCCCCCTCTTCTGTAGGCTATTGTAGCTAATCAGTAATTTTCAGAAAGAAACGTCATTTAAAATTAGCCCTGTGAAACAGTACCTCAAATTAAGCATTTCTAGAGCTTTCACTTGAAGCACATTGATATTATGTAAACTTGGTTGCTATAGTAAAACTTCCCACTCACTTTTTTTTTTCTTCTTTCCTATTTTATACCACTGAAGAGGTGATTTCATCCCACCGTGGGTATAAGGCCTTTGTTCCATTTTGCGGGTAATAACTCAATCTTTCCGAAAACAATTAGGCAAGATTTTACAGCACAAGGCAGATGCTACGTGTGATGGAGGGCTTTTAGGCAAGGCCTACAATTTGGAGGAACACCTGACTTTGCTAACAGCATGCAGATACTTGGGACAGTCAATCACAACCCTCAGGTCCAATCCTGCGCAGTGCTCATGCTGAGCAGGAGCTGCCCAGTACCATTTGCTCCAGCTGGGCTATCCACAGCGCTCAGCGCTGTAGTTAGCAAATACTAAAGTAAAGTAGTAACAAGTAAATATTTACAAGACTCAGTCTTATGGTCCTGTTGTTTATTTACAGCCCCACTGAAGAGCATTGCTGTTGATCTGTAGGTGTTGCCTTTGTGTAGCGCCCTGTGCATATAGACACAAGACCAAGGCTTCTGTCAATCCAGTCCTATCTCAACGTGACAACAGGCATCGACTGTTTTTTCCTCTTTTTTTCTTTTTTCTTTCCCCCTTTTTTTATGAACTACCTTATTTTCTCACCCCGCTGCCTGATTTCATCAGCAACCACTACCCAACCAGGAGAGAAACTGGGACACTGCATGCGCTGGGCAGACCTGATTTCCTACTAGACAGCAGGCACGTTATTTATGGTTAAAAAAGGCACTTTTCCAAACAACCCAGGAAAAGGGAACTTAATATTGTTGGATTTGGCTATTGTATTATCTTCACGTGAAAAGTACAGTCTTGGATTACTTAGGATAGGAGGAATCACACCTCTTGTCTGCATTGCTCTATCCTCACAATGTGCAAGAGCCCCACTTACACCCTCACCAGGCAAGGGAAAAAGCCCACTCTAACTGAAAAAACCTCCTGTCCCCCATCCAGATCCACAGGAACAGCTACTAGAAGACAGAAAAACCTCCCTCATTTTATACCAATTTCAGGTTTCTGAAGATTTTTGCCCAGTAGGGAGGCTGGTTACTGGGAGAGATGCAGGATCAGGGAAGCGGATGGTGAGGATGGGCTAAACAGAACAAAAAACTGACTCAGGAGATGGTGCTGGAGGGCAGCTCCAACTCCAAAAGCAATGGGCAAAGGCAAGTGTGAAGTTCCAGCACGGCATCAGCAAGGCAAGAGGTTGAGTAAGGGAGATGAAAAGAGACAGGCAGCCAAAAGCAGACAAAAACAAAATGTAAAGAAATCTGAGGGGTTTGTTACGATATCTGAATTAACCTACTGCACTTCTGACTAACTGCAGGATCTTCGTAAGGTTAAGCACCACCTTCTCTGGTCATTCACTTCTACCACGTGTTTTTTGTTCTTTTTCATTGCAAATGCTTGGTTCTCATGCTCAAATTGTAGCATCTTTAAGGTAGAAAATTCCACAGGTCTTTTTTTCTATTTGTTCGTGAAGTGCCTAGCGTACATCTTGGTCCTCAAAAATAAAAAACAATCCCCCTGATAATATGTAAAGTAACTATGTTTGTTTGACATCATTATTTCCCACAGACAGAATCCATTAAACCTCAGACTTGAAGGACGGAAAGAAAAAGCTCCTGCAGTAACTGTAAGGCATTCAGAAGTGCAGAATACTACACTGCTTCTGGTTTGGGGGTCCCCCCCCAATGGACAGTGTAAGAATTGCCACATAGGTCAGATCAAAAGGTCCACCTAGTCTATGAGCCTGCCTCTGATAATGGTTTGTGATGGATGCAAAGAGGAAGAGCATGAGTACGGCAAGTGCACTGTGATCCTCCCCACCTCCCAGCAACCCGTGGCTGAGGGACCACCTAGACTCAAAGCCTCCATCCGAACCAAGATGTTTAACAGGCTCAAAATCGCTGGTTCCGTTTTTCCCCCAAATTCTCTCTCTGTAAGGAACACTGATGAAGTCGTAAGTTTGTTACTCCCAGAGCTGCCTGTTGAACGGGCTGTTCTTAACAATTTCTGAGATTTGGGGCTCAGTACAACAAACAAGAACACCGGCTTTCTTTTCTGAAGTAAAACATTAAACCCAGCTTCATGTGTAATACGTTTCACTTCAGTAGGGTCACAATAATTCATCTGCAACTTTTTAAAAAACCCCCAACCCATCGATAACACAGTTTTGTAAGGGAAAAACGCTGGAACCATGAGGCAGGCATCTAGCTTGGCATCCTTTTGCGAGAATGACTCTTTAGGAAAAATTTTGGTCACTTTGGATTAGTGTATTTGGGGGTGGGGGTTAACTGAGTTAAATGCGTGTTCATCAGCTGTGCACAGACAAATCTCCAGATGATTCATTGGAGCAGCACTGCAGAACACCTGATGTTGCCGATGCAGTTCTGTTAGTGTTTTGTTATTTTTAAAGGGGGTTACATAACTCTCTCATTAAAATTAAATGTGGGCTGAAATGATGCAGGCAAACTCTCAAGCTTTAGAGTGAGCTTCTTCCTCACAGTTTAGCTGAAAATAGATCATTTTTAGGCAGAAGAGAAGGAAAATGAAACCAAGAGGTTATTACAGTTGAAAATCGAGTCTCCAAGAATTTAAGTTTTCTCTTAATTCACCATTTCCTTTCTGGAGGGCCTCAATTCTTCAGATGCTGACCTGCAGCTTCTAGGGAGAGCAGGTGCAGGATTTGAATCCTAAATTCACTCTGTAGCAAAGCTATCGTATCATCCACAGCTATCTACACTTGCAAGGTTCAATTTCCAGATGATCTACATTTGGGTGCCCTTGCTTTTCTTTTCACTCCTCTATTTGTCTAAAAGGGATAGTAAATTCCCGTATCCTCTCTCTGATTCTCTATCAGTTTTTTTTCCCCCTCCAACCCTCTGCTCTGTCTTCCTCCCGGTGACAGACTGTTGTCTAGCGTCCTCAAAGGCTGCTTTTGAAGATGACCTGCTGATTTGCTGCCATGGGAACTCCAGAGCGAGGACAGCATTTACCCCTCGCACACCGAAGGGCACAGGCAACAGTTCCGCGTGCCACCCTTCTCGCCTGTAAAAGTTTGCCCTCCTCTGTTTCAGAAGCCTTGCAAGGGACGTGGGAAGGCTGTGCCTTCAATACCGAGAGCGCTGCAGCAACAGCCACTGCTGAATTATTCGGAGGAAGGTGAAAAAGTCTAACAGCATATGTGAGCATGCAAATTGCTTTTCAAAACTAGTGGAGAAAAAGCTTAGGCAGCAAAGCATGAGACTCCAGAAGAGCCCTCTGTAATGTAAGTGCAGAAAGCATTATCTTCGTATAAGTACCATATTTAAAACTTCCTAAGCAATTTTACTGGTAACCCTATTCCTTTGAATCAGAGAGAGTGAAGTTAAAATTAGGTTATTCTACCCGAATAAGGGATGCAGGCTAACACCTCACCACCGAGTATGCTAGACGGAGAGACAAGCAAGTCGTTCTCTCCCTTCCCAATCTCCAAACGCAATTTTGGGTGTTTTAATTAAAATAGAAGGATCATTTTTACTTCGCTGCATTTTGCAAGGCAGCTTGTGATCCCCACCATGTCAGTCTTGTCAGTGCACTGGCAGGTTCACAGACCTACGATACTTTCTTACAAGCACCGACTCCTAAGAGCCTAATCCGGTAATGTGGTCTTAATGCATAATATAATTTCATGAACCACCTAGAAACTGAGTGCAAATTTGGGAGTCGATGCTTTCCAGAAATGTCAATTTAGCCATTAGTTCAGAAACCCTGAAGATGGATCTGCCTGACACTAGTCCATGAAATGGTCAGTGATCCTTCGACTATCAGAGAAAATAAAGTTGTGTGTGAGAACAGCTAAAATCCTCTCTGCATCCTGCTCGAGCTGATTACTAGCTATGCTCTCTCTCTCAAGACCGGAGTGAGGGATGAGAAAATTAGGGTCCAGATCAAGATTTACACAAAATTTGGGAAAATTCCTGCCCCCTTCCATCCAATAAAGATAGTTAACCTTCAGTGCATCATTAACGTGCCAAGAACAGCATTAAAGCGACTTTAATTGACACATTTACTTCCGCTGCAGGGTGAAATAACACAGAAGCAAAACAAAACAAAACATAAAAAGCTTTTTGCCATGGCAAGAGTGTTAGAGGGGGGAGGAAAAAAAAAAAAAAGAAATCCCGTTTTTATTTCCTCTGTGAGGATGCCAGCAGTCCTGTTTCATAAACTCCAGTGATTCATCACCATGCCGGGCAGCCAATCATTCCGCAGGTCAAGTAGAAATGGGCTGTGGAGCCAGCAACTCCTGCTGCCCTGATAATGCATGTCATTCCAGGCATGGCGACATGCTTTCTCAACAGCTGCCATTTTCAGTTACCTTTTCTATGGCTGACATACAAGTAAATGTGTTGGAAGCAGTAAAACAGTCATAGGCAACCAGTTGCAAAGATAAATAGCACCTGCACGTGATAATCTCTAATGTCATTAGAGAGGAAAGAAGGATGTGTTTTGAAACAGAATTTCTTTCCTCTGAAAGCATCACTGGACTTCGGGGGGTTTATCTGAGTGTGTGTGTGAGACACTGAAAGGGGGTGGGGGGGTTGTGGTGTTGGGTTTTTTGCTCGAATAAAAATCCAGACATTCATCCTGCTTATAACCTTAACAGATATAACTAGGGGAAAAGGGGGGGAGGGGAAACCCTAATACACTCAGTATTAAAGAAATAAATCTTCTCGCAATTCACTTGTCACAAAGATTTTGTATAGCTAGATTTTGCTTGAATTCAGCAATGCTCACTTTTAGAAACACAACTGCTCTAATTAAGGGAAAAGGAAAGGATTCTCTTCAGTCATTTCTTTCCAGTCTTTATTCCTTCTAACTTAAATTTCATGAACTACTTGTTCAACAACTGTCCTCTGAATTATATGTAGTTGAATACTTTTTTTTGCAGATGGAAACTAAGTGGGAGTTCTGAGGGCACAGGACTACAGAAATAAACACCTGCAATGAAACAAATGTTTAAACTTCTGTGCACGTGTGCATGTGTGTACACGCGCACACAGATGTATATCTGTATAGCAGATGCAGAGCACGTGTAATTTATGTACATATGCCATGTAAAGACCCTTGCCTGCAAGCCAATGGTGAAAAAAACACCAAAAAAACAAAAAAAAAACCCTGTTCCCAGTAACAGTGCTGGAACAAGATCTCAAATGCATAAGATTATACATATTAATTTATGGTAATCTACAAATAAATGCTGCAGAGACAGTACAGGTTATCCAAAATGGTACTTGCATTTAATGAGAAACTAACACAAAAAATCTTCAAGACAGATTTAGTTGCATCTTCTAATACCCCCTGAGTTAATACCATGCAAAACACAAAGTACAAGCTCTGTTTCCCCTTTGGAACGACTGGCTCTTGAAATGCCAAAGGAAAGCCAAGCTTTTCTCTCCATACAAAGTCCTCTCAGACATCTTCCTTTCAGATTTCATCAACTTAGGTGTTTTCAGGGCTACAAGCAGTGAACTTTCCATCAGCAGCATCTTCAGCTAATTAACCCTCCTGATTACAATAATTAGTATTGATTCACTCCTGAATGACTTCTTAAGTATTCAAGCACAATCTACACTTGCAGTAAAACTTCTAGATATGAATATTAATTGAATGCTCTCCTTTGTTTTTCAGCCCCAAAGGTATAGTTTGCAATCTTATATACTTAAATTTGATAACAGAAACACTTCAGTTTTATTCTCATGTAACAAAGAGAATATTAACATGTTGACGTTAGAGATTGTGGTTCATGAATCTGAAAAAAAAAAAAAAAAAAAAAAAATTAGAAAAAAACCCCAGGCAAAAAAAAAAAAAAAATTCACTTCCATTCCCCTTGGCACACCGGAAGGCCACTCCCCCGGC
>Ga0181612_125006_pt1 | contig 10144 bp, 5 predicted proteins | sample HoacroProtozoa21_FD_119630 | JGI IMG/M metagenome (GOLD analysis project Ga0181612, IMG submission 119630) | Hoatzin crop microbial communities from Cojedes, Venezuel. Combined Assembly of Gp0051906, Gp0051904, Gp0051908
GGTGCAGGATGCAAGGATGAGCATCAATGAAGCGGGAATCAAAAACTTTTTCATATTCATCTTCATTTTAAATTAGAAAACAAGCTCTACGCCAAGAATGAAACTGCGGGTGCGAGGATACTGGGTGTTACGCCAATCCACACCGGGGGCAAGTCCGCCAAGGTTGATTTCGGGGTCGATTCCCTTGTACTTTGTGATGGTAAATACGTTGTTGCAAGTACCATAAACGCGGATGTTGTGGAACCAGTCACCGACATTGCCAAAATTGTAGGCGAGAGAGAGGGAAGAAAGCTTGAAGTAAGAACCGTTCTCGAGGTAGCGGTCGCTAGGAGCCTGAGCACGGGTATCGGTAACCTTCTGGATATCAGCAACTTCTGCAAGCACATTCTTACCATTGGCTACAAGTGCCATGTTGTTGTAGTAGTTGCGGGTAGCGTTGTAAATCTTGTTGCCGAATACGCCACGGAAGAAGGCACTGAGTGTCCAGTTCTTGTAGCTGAGGTCGTTGCTCCAGCCAAGGGTGAGCTTAGGCTGTGCGCTGCCATGAGCGCGACGGTCGGTTGCATCGGGAGCATCGGTTGTGCCAATCAGGTTGCCGTCCTCATCATAGTCGTTGAAGAGAGACTTGCCTTCTTTATCATAACCTGCCCACTCCCAGAGGTAGAACTGGCCGATAGGGGATCCTTCCATGATACGCTGAACATCAGCGTTGACGGAGTAACCACCGACATCAGGATTGGCCTCATCGATATAGTCTACAGAGAAGGTATCGTTAGAAAGTTTCTCTACGACGTTCTTGTTGTGAGAGAGGTTGAGCTGGGTGCTCCATACAAAGTCACTGGTCTGAACAGGAACGGCATTGAGGGTGAACTCAATACCCTTGTTGCGGATAGAACCAACATTTGCGGTCATCCAACCGTAAGGGTAGCGGTTTGTAGAAACCGCGTAACCGTAGATAAGGTCGGAGGTGTACTTGTTGTAGTATTCGAGAGTACCGCTAAGGCGTCCGCCGAGGAAGCCGTAGTCGATACCTACGTTGAACATTGAGGTGCGCTCCCACTTAAGGTCAGGATTGGCGTTCTTTGTTGCTGCAAGAGTCTTGTATCTCCTTTCAACACCATCTTCGCCGGTGTAGGTGAACCAACCACCATCCCAACCATAGGTTGCAAGGGCGGTGTATGCGTCAAATCCAAGGGAGTTACCGCTGACACCGTAGCCAATACGGAACTTGAGGTCGCTGAAGATGTTCTGGTCCTGCATGAAGGGCTCGTCAATGATGCGCCAAGCAGCTGATACTGAAGGGAATGTACCCCAACGATTGTTCTTTCCGAATGCAGAAGAACCATCACGACGGATAGTTGCCTGGAGGAGGTACTTGCCCATGTAAGAGTAGTTTGCACGGCCGTAGAATGAAATCATACGGAGGGTGGAAACTGCGCTGCCGATGATGCCGGTGATATCCATATTGTTGGCGTAGGAGAGGTTCTCATAGCCAAGGGTATCATCATAGAAGTTGTAAACGCTCAGACCAAAACCATTGTTGGTATCAGCCTGCTCCCAAGAGTAACCGCCCATGAGGTTGATGCGGTGAACATCGTCTGCGGTAGCAAATGCGTAGTTTACGAAGCTTTCGAGCTGCTTGCGAGTATCATAATAAGTGGTACGGGAAGCGAGACCGTTCATTGATGCCTGAATCTCAGAAAGGCTGGAATTGTAGTTGTTGTATACATTCTGGCCATTCTCGTAGGCGAGGTTGGTGGTCCAATCGAGGCCTTCGATGATATGGAATGTTGCAACTGCAGTGCCCTGGAGACGCTTTTCAATAGTCTCGTAGCGGTCTTCCTTGGCCATTCTTACAGGGTTGTAGTTCTGGGAGATAGAAGTATTGCCATAGTAGCTGCCATCCTCATTGTAAACAGGTACAAGGGGAGTATAGTAGTACATAGCGTCAAGAACGCTCTGTCCGATGGTACCGGTAGGGCCGTAGTTGCGGTTGATAACGCTGCCGTTCAAACCGAATGCGAGGTCAAGATGGTCCTTAAGGCCGCTGGTCTTAACGTATGCACGGCCGGTGATACCATCGCGGGCGGTACCAAGAACAACACCATCCTGGTCCATGTAGTTCACAGAAGCACTGTAGCTGGTCTTGGAAGAGCCACCATTGATGCTGATGTTGTGGTTGTGGGTAAAGCCTGTGCGAAGTACCTCTTTCTGCCAATTGGTGTTAGCAGGATTTGAAGCATCGTAATAAGGAGAAAGGTCAACGCCATTGGTCTTTGCGAAGCTCAGGAGCTCGTCAGCGGTCATCATGTCAAGAGTATTGACTGCCTTGTCCCATGCAACATAACCATTATAGGTAATGCGGGATTCGCCACTCTTGTTGCCCTTCTTGGTGGTAACGATAATCACACCATTGGCTGCCTTTGAACCGTAGATTGCGGTTGCAGAAGCGTCACGGAGCACGTCGATACTCTCGATATCGTTAGGAGAAACCAGGTTGATGCTGGCTCCAGGGATACCATCGATAACGTAGTAAGGCTCCATAGCGGTACCTTCACGGAGTGAAGAAGCACCACGAAGTGAAATGGAAGCACTACCGTTAGGGTCTGAGGTGTTGGAAATAACGAGTCCAGGAACCTTGCCCTGAAGGAGCTGTGCGGGACTGGTGTAAACGCCCACGTTAAGGTCGTCGGACTGAACGGTTGTGATAGAGCTGGTCACATCCTTACGGCGCATTGTGCCGTAGCCCACAACCACAACCTCGTCGAGCAGTGCGGTGTCAACCTCGAGGGTTGTGCTGACGCCTGTGCTTGCGGGAATAATCTGACTAGCGAAGCCGATGCAGGAAATTTCCAACTGTGCTCCATTCTGAACTGTGAGTTCGTAACGACCTTCCATGTCGGTTACGGTACCATTGCTTGTGCCTACTTCTACGACACCTGCGCCAATCATAGGCTCTCCGAGGTTGTCATAGACAACGCCGGATGCCTTGGTCTGGGCAAAGGCCATCGTACCGCAGAGCATTAGCATTACGGTAAGTGAATAGCTGATAATTTTACGCATAAATGTTAGAATTAATATGTTTGGTTATTAATTTTTCTTAATTTTGTGGCTATGGATATTAAATAACCAGTTTGCAAAGATAACAATATTTTTAATTATTGTACCCCATTTTTAGTTTATGAAGAAACTCTTTCCTTTAATTCTCAGTGTTTTAATGGTGTCCTGCGCAGGAAATTCCTCTGTGTTTGATGTTCAGAAGTTTGGCGCAAAGGGAGATGGCACCACCGATGATGCAGCCGCCATCCAGAAGGCGATAGACGAATGTACCCAGGCCGGGGGTGGCACCGTGCTACTTGCCGGTGGCAAGACCTATATGGCCGGCCCGCTAGAGCTGAAATCCAATGTGGACCTGCACATAGAGGCCGGCTCGACCCTGCTTGCCAATCCCGATGAGAGCCTCTACCACCTCAGCGCTTTCGGCACCAACGAGGCCGAGGGAATGATGTGGCTCTATTGCAATGGAGCCGAGAACCTCTCTCTGACCGGCAAGGGAACCATCGATGGCAACGCCATTGCCTTTATGGGTGAGGAACTGGAGGATTCCTATAATCTAAAGCCCATCGACCGCTTTGACCCTAGGCCGCATGTGCTTACCTTGGTGGGAGCTAAAAAGCTATTAATCAGAGATTTACATATAACTGGCGCAGCCTATTGGACCATCCATCTGGCAGGCTGCGAGGATGCAGTAATCAGCGGAATCAACCTGCTGAATTCCCTAAAAGTGCGCAACTGCGACGGCATCGATATCGACCATTCCCGCAATGTGCGTATCAGCGACTGCCACATCACCAGCGGTGACGACTGCATCTGCCTGAAGAACCGCCGCGAATTCAGCGACTACGGCCCCTGCAAGGACATTGTTGTTACCAACTGCACCATGACTTCCCGTTCCTGCGCCATCAAGATTGGCAGCGAAAATGTGGACTCCATCGCCCATGTGCTGTTCAACAACTGCATCATCACCGAATCCAACAGGGGAGTGGGAATCCAGAATCGCGACGAGGGTACAGTGACCGATGTTGTCTTCCAGAACATGCTGATAGACTGCAAGTTATGGTCGGATGTATGGTGGGGAAAGGCCGAGCCTATCTATGTAACTTCCTATCCCCGCAAGACCGCCGATGCTAGGGATGCTTCCTGGCGTTTCCCTCCCGGAGCAACCGAGGGCAGCTGCGGCGAAGTCAGCAATATCGTCTTCAAGGACATCTATGCCCGCAGCGAAAACGGCTGCTTTGTTGGTGGGGATGTTCCCGGCAAGGTACACGACATTACCTTAAATAATATAAATATAGTGCTTCAGAGCCGTGGCCGTTACGAAAACGGCATCATCGACCGTCGCCCCTGCGAGGGAGAGGAATTCATCAAGGGCCCTCTCAAGGGGGTTTACACCGAAAATATCTCCGACCTCGATCTTTCCGAGGTAAAGACCAAAATTTTGAGTAACTTTGCAGAAAACAAATAATTTATGAAACGCTTGCTTTTAACCTTTACGCTGGCTTTTTTGAGCCTTGCCGCATTTGGCCAAAACACTGTTAAGATTCACGAAGATGCTGAGAATCAGCCGATTATCCCCAAGGAAATCTATGGTCAGTTCTCGGAGCATCTGGGCCGCTGCATCTATGACGGCCTTTGGGATGGAAAGAACTACAAGCAGAATGTGCTTGATGCTCTTAAGGATCTGAAAGTTCCCGTTCTGCGTTGGCCCGGTGGCTGTTTTGCCGATGAATACCATTGGCGCGACGGTATTGGCCCCCAGAGCGGCAGACCCCGCATGATCAACTCCAACTGGGGTGGCACCGTTGAGGACAATTCCTTCGGTACCCACGAATTCCTGAATATGTGCGAGGAACTCGGCATCGAGCCTTATATCTCCGGCAATGTTGGTTCCGGCACTGTTGAGGAGCTGGCAAAATGGGTTGAGTACATGACTGCCGAAGAAGGCACAATGGCCGACCTCCGCAAGTCCAACGGTCGTGAGAAACCCTGGAAGGTTAAATATCTTGGCATTGGCAACGAGAGCTGGGGCTGCGGTGGCTGCATGCATGTGAACTACTATGCAGATGTTTATCGTCGCTATCAGGTTTACTGCCGCGATTACGATGGCAACCATCTCTACAAGATTGCCAGCGGTGCATCCGACTATGATTACAACTGGACCAAGGTGATGATGGAGCAGGCCAAGAGCCGCATGAACGGCCTTTCTCTCCACTATTATACCGTTATCGACTGGGGTAAGAAGGGTGCAGCTCTGAACTTCAGCAAGAGCGAATATGAGAATATTCTGGGCAAGGCCGTTGAGGTTGAGACCGTTCTGAGCAAGCACGAGGCCATTATGGACGAGTACGACCCCGATCGCAAGGTTGCCCTGATTCTGGATGAGTGGGGAACCTGGTTCGATGTTGAACCCGGCACCAACCCCGGCCACCTCTATCAGCAGAATACAATGCGCGATGCAATGGTAGCAGCGCTCTCCTTCAATATCTTCCATTCGCACACAAAGCGCCTGAAGATGGCCAATATCGCCCAGGTTGTGAATGTGCTTCAAGCAATGATTCTTACCCAGGGAGATGAGATGGTGCTGACCCCTACCTACCATGTATTCAAGATGTACACTCCTTTCCAGGATGCTACCTATGTACCTGTAGACTACAATGCAAAAGAGGTAAAATCCCCTTCAGGAAGGGCTTATCCCGGTGTTAGCGTAAGTGCTGCCCGCAGCGAGGATGGTACCCTGCATGTTGCCCTGGTGAACACTTCCCTCGACGATGAGGCAGTGCTCAACCTTGATTTTGACTCCATTACCTTCTCCGGAAAGAACGCTAAGTCGGCTTCGAAGAACCCTGTAAAGGTTAGCGGCGAAATTCTCCGCGGCCCCGGCAAGGCACTGGCTTCAGTGAATGCCTACAATGACTTCGGTGGCAAGAACGACACCGTAAAGCCCCAGGAATTCACAGGCTACCGCAACAGCGCAGGCGCCCTCAGGGTAACTCTGCCCGCTGCATCCATCGTTGTACTTAACATCGAGAACTAAATGAAAAGAATATCTATTTTGATTGGCATGCTGGCTTTGCTGTCGGCATGCTCTTCTGTTGATACAAAACCCATTGATACTAAGGACTTTAGGACATGGAGCCAGACCCCTCCGATGGGCTGGAACAGTTGGGATTGCTACGGCCCTACCGTGGTTGAGGATGAGGTGAAGGCCAATGCCGATTATATGGCAGAAAATCTGCTGGAATATGGCTGGGAGTATGTTGTAGTGGACATTCGCTGGTTCGTTTCCAACGATAAGGCAGGCGGCTACAATGAGGTAGACCCCCAGTATAATCTGGATGAATATGGGCGCTACGCCCCCGCAGTGAACCGTTTCCCCTCGGCAGTTGATGGGCAGGGCTTTAAGCCTCTGGCTGACTATGTGCACTCCAAGGGCCTGAAGTTCGGTATCCACATTATGCGCGGTATCCCCAAGGAGGCCGTTAAGGCCCAAACTCCCGTGCTGGGGGCCGACGGCATTACTGCCGATATGATTTATTCCGAGGACCATCTTTGCCAGTGGCTGCACGATAATTACACCGTGGATTCCAGCAAAAAGGGCGCTCAGGAGTACTACAACTCTATTTTCGACCTCTATGCTTCCTGGGGTGTGGACTTTATCAAGATTGATGACCTTTCCGCTCCTTACTACCATGAGGATGAGATAGATATGATTCGCACTGCCATTGACCGCACCGGCAGGCAGATTGTGCTTAGCACATCTCCCGGAGAAACCCCTCTGGAGGCTGCGGACCATGTTAGCACTCATGCAAACATGTGGCGTATGGTCAACGATGTCTGGGATAAATGGGGTGATGTTACCCACATTTTCAATGTTGCCCAGGGCTGGTATCCCTATATCGGCGATGGCACCTGGCCCGATTGCGATATGCTCCCGCTTGGGCGCATCTCAATCAGGGGTGAAAGAGGCCACGACCGCTCCACAAGGCTTACTCCCGACGAGCAGCGCAGCATGATGACCTTCTGGTGCATTTTCCGCTCTCCTCTTATGTTCGGTGGCGACCTGCCCAGTCTGGATGAGGCTACTAAGTCCCTGATTACCAATAGGGAAGTGTTGGAGGCTCATCAGAAGGGGAGCAATGTCCGCCAGGTACTCCAGGACGAGAATCATCTGGTAGTTGCTTCCGATAATGGCAAGCTGCACTATCTGGCAGTCTTTAATAAAAGCGAAGAGACACAGGAATTCTCTGTGCCTCTTGAAAAGCTTGGTCTGAAGAAAGCCAAGGCTAAGGATTTATGGACTGGTGAGGAGTCGAAACTGCGTGATAATGTGGTAGTTACGCTGGATCCTCACGCTTGCGTGCTGCTAAGCCTTAAGTAAGTCTTCGCTGCGGGCGATGAAATCGCTGAGGGCCTTGCCTTTCAGCATGCCATTGCCCAGCAGTGCAAGGTCTACGACCTGGTGCAGCAGGGTGCTGTCTTCCTTGGTCTCCCATATCTTTTGGATAAGGGGATTCTCCATATTTACCTTGATATTGTAGGATGCGGGCATCTCGCCGTAGAAGTTTAGACCGCCTCCCAGTTTACTCATGTCGCGGTAACGGCGCATGAATTCACTCTGGGTGATAAGCACGGGGGCTGCGGTTTCGCCGAGGTTTTCGGGTTCTACATAGTATTCGTTACCGCTGGGTAGAGCGCCTTTGAAGAGGGTTTCGAGGGTCTTTTTGTCCTCATCGCTCATTTCCGGCTTTACCTTGTCTTCCTTGGGGATAAGGTTGCTTACGGAGTCGGAGTCTACGCGGGCGAAACGGGTGTTTTCTATCTTGGTTTCGAGCAGGTTGACAAAGTGGGCATCCAGCTCGCAGTCCATCAGCAGCACATCGTAGCCCATATTTTTGGCAGCTTCAATCTGGCTGTACTGGTCCTCTGCGTTGGTTGCATAGAGGTAAACCACCTTCTTGTCTTTGTCGGTCTGGTTGGCTTCGATGGCCTTGCGATAATCGTCGAAGGCGAAGTATTTGCCGTCGGTGTTTTTGAGCAGGGCGAACTTCATTGCACGCTCGCAGAATTTCTCGTCGGTGAGCATGCCGTATTCGATAAATAGCTTGAGATTATCCCATTTTTGTTCGTACTGTTCGCGCTGGTCCTTGAAGATTTCCTCAAGCCTGTCGGCTACCTTCTTGGTGATGTAAGTGCTTATCTTCTTGACATTTGCGTCGCTCTGGAGATAGCTCCTGCTGACATTCAGGGGGATGTCGGGGGAGTCGATTACGCCGTGGAGCAGGGTGAGGAAGTCGGGGACTATGTTGTCGACATGGTCGGTGACAAACATTTGGTTGCAGTAGAGCTGAATCTTGTTTTTGTCGATGGCCATGCGCTCTTTAATCTTGGGGAAGTAGAGTACGCCGGTGAGGGTGAAGGGGTAGTCGACATTGAGGTGGATCCAGAACATTGGCTCTTCTTCGTAGGGGTAGAGGGCTTTGTAGAAGGCTTTGTAGTCTTCGTCCTTTAGCTCTGAGGGGGCTTTTGTCCAGATTGGTTCGATGTTGTTGACTACATTATCTTCCTCTGTCTCAACTTCTTTGCCGTCTTTCCATTCGGTCTTTTTGCCGAATACGATGGGTACGGGCATGAATTTGCAGTATTTGCCGAGTAGCTGGGCTATCCTGCCTTTGGCTGCGAATTCTTCGCTGTCGTCATCGAGGTAGAGGGTGATTTCGGTGCCGCGGTCGGCTTTTTTGCTATCGCCCATGCTGAATTCGGGGCTGCCGTCGCAGGTCCATTTGACTGCTTTTGCGCCTTCTTTCCAGCTGAGTGAGTCGATGGTGACCTTTTTGGCTACCATGAATGCGGAGTAGAAGCCCAAACCGAAGTGGCCGATGATGTTTTGGTCTTTATATTTCTCTAGGAATTCTCCTGCTGAGGAGAAGGCTATTTGGTTGATGTATTTGTCGACTTCTTCTGCGGTCATGCCGATGCCGCGGTCGATGATTTTCAGGGTCTTTTTGTTTTCGTCGAGTACGACATTTACTTTTAGTTCGCCTAGTTCGCCTTTGAATTCGCCATTGGAGGCTAGGGTTTTGAGTTTTTGGGTGGCGTCGACGGCGTTGGCTACGAGTTCACGAAGGAATATTTCGTGGTCGGAGTATAGGAATTGTTTGATTACGGGGAATATGTTTTCGGTTGTTACCCCAATTTTGCCTTTATTCATATCTTTTTTCTCCTTTTTTAGTTTTCTTTTCCTTTTCCTGCCGCTCCGCAGGGATTATTTTTGGTGCAGTTGCTCCAAAAACCAATCCCTGTCTTCGCTCCACAAGGCTTGCGCTCACAATGTTTGGGCTGGCCGCTACGCTGGATTTATTTTTTCCGTCGGGGCGGAAAAAACCAAATCCAGTCTTCGCTCCGCGAGGCTAGCGCTTGGGAACGATAGTAGAGAAGTCAAAATATGTTCCAGTGACAAAATGTCAGCTACTTGAAGCTGGCGAGGGTTTTTAGGTCGTTTTCGGCCTTGATGCGGTTGATGATGGCGCAGACGATTTGGAAGGTGCGGGAGTCGGCGGTGTAGCTGGCGGGGGTGATGAAGTTGACGCGGCCTTGGCGTTTGAGGCGCTGAGCTACGGCCTTTTTCTTGGCCGAGGAGGGGTTGTAGACCGCGATGGGGTTGCCACCGAACATGCCGACAATCTTCATGCAGGGGATGTCGGTTTCGCCGTCGCCGAAGTAAATCATATTGCTGAAGGGGATGCGCTTTTTGTCTTCGGCGATGCTGGCATTTACCTTTTTGGAATCGTGCTGGCTGGTGATACCCTTCTGAATCTTGAAAAGGAACTGGGTCTTGGCGGTGTGGTCCACTGCAATTCCGGGCCATTCTGCCTCTCCCTTTTCATTATATATAAAGGTACCGGCGTAGATGTGCTTGAATTCCTTGGCGATGGGGCAGCCTTCGATGATTTCCTTGAGGCCTGACGAATTGATGTAGTGCTCCACCTTGACGCCCTTGGACTTGCCGTAGTCGTTGACGAGCTTGAACCAGTCCTTGACTCCGTCGAAGAGCTCGATGTGCTTGCCGAACTCCTTGAAGGAGGAA
>Ga0181612_134597_pt1 | contig 10144 bp, 6 predicted proteins | sample HoacroProtozoa21_FD_119630 | JGI IMG/M metagenome (GOLD analysis project Ga0181612, IMG submission 119630) | Hoatzin crop microbial communities from Cojedes, Venezuel. Combined Assembly of Gp0051906, Gp0051904, Gp0051908
CTCGGTGGTATAGACATAGTCGTGGGCGTAGGAGAGGTTGCCGTCGGCCATGCCCTTCACGTCGAGGCTGTTGTTGAGATTGTATCCCACGAGAAGTTTCGACCCGACGGCGAAACGGTCGCCCAGAGGCAGGCTGAAGTAGAGGCCGCCGGAGCCGTTGAACTCGGTGAGGTGGTCCGACTCGATGGTGAGCTGCACGTTGGTGAGCGGGTCGAAGCTGGTGGTTGAGCTGATGCTTTGGGAGATGTTGTTGAGGTTGGTCTGCTCGTCGCCGACAAACTCGGCGAGGTTGCCGATAGGCGTTGTCTTCACGCGCAGGCGCGCTCCTATACCTATATTCTTATTAAGGAAATAGGCTGCCTCTACGCCCATCGCGGTTGACGAGCGGAACTTGAATCCGTATTTGCCTCCGAAGTCGAAGTTGCGGTTGCCCAGTCCGATGCCCATATTGATGCTGAAGAACGAGGGGTTTTCGATAAGGCTCGGACGGTCGTTAAGGTCGTTTCTGTTGAGCCCTTTTCCTTTAAACAGCAGGTCGGCGAGAGCATAGCCCAGTTCGGTTGACATGATGCCGATGCCAGCTCCCGACAGCACGTCGCTCACCCAGTGGCGGTTGTTGAGCACTCGCATGGCTCCTGTGGCAGTGGCTATAGTGTAGGCACCGACCGAATACCATGGGCTGCGCGTCATGCCATACTCTTTGTGGAGGATTGTTGCGGCGGTGAAGGCGGTGGCGGGGTGTCCCGAAGGCCATGAGTTGGCGGTGCTGCCGTCGGGGCGCATCTCCTTTGCGGTGTATTTTATGGAGTTGACGAAAGCCGCCATCACGCCGAATGAGAAGGCACTGCTGACGGCATATCTGAGAAACTTGCTGCGGCCTTTCACTCCCGCCACGTTCATGGTCGTGCTGAGCAGGAAGGGCGCAAACTGCGTGTAGTTGTCGATGGTGGAGTGGAAGTTGGTCACCAGTCGTGTTTTCGAGATTTGCTGCTTATAGTCTTGGCGGAAACTGTTTTTCTCCGACTTTGCTATTATGCCGGCCACGAAGACAGGCACTCCGACGAAGGTCAGGTCGTCCATAAACTTGTATGGCTTCACGCCTTCCGGCGTCTCCATGCTGAACATGTCGCCGAAGATTTTGGCGTTTGTCTCCGTCTTGTAGTAGTATTGGCTGGCGGCGTTGGCGGTGTGCTGGCGGGCCATCTGTTGCTTTGCCTCCTGCATCAGGTCAACCTGCTGAAGCCGGATGGGGGCGTTGTAGCGGAAGTCGTAGGCTTGTGCCGCAGCGACTGTCAGCAGTGCCACAAGCAGCATCAGGCCTTTTCTGATTGTCTTCATGTCGTTGTTGCTCGTTTTTTTTCTTCTATGAAAGTTTGAATATTTTGAAAACGCTGTAGTCCACGTTGTCGTCGTAGGTGTCAACGCCCTCGTGGCGTTTTGTAGCTCTCACCACTCTTATTGTTATGGGCAGCGCGATTACCTCGTAGAGCGTCTTCAGCAGCACTTGTCCCACCATCAGCGGCAGCATGGCGTCGGCAGGCACCACGCCGCCCAGCGCGAGGGGGAAGAAGATGGCCGAGTCGGCACACTCGCCGAACACTGTGCTCAGGATAGCCCTGCGCCCGAAGTGGTGGCCTTGACTGCTGATTTTCATCTTGCTCATCACGTAGGCATTTACGAATGAGCCGACGAGGAACGCCACAAACGAGGCTGCGGCAATGCGTGGCGCCAATCCGAAGATGGCGTGGAATCCCTCCTCGTTCTGCCAGTAGGGCGCGCCTGGAATGATGTCGGCCAATGCTCCGAAGGCAACGAAAAGGAAGTTGGCGGCGAAGCCTGTCCAGATGAGCAGGCGAGCCTTTTGATAGCCCCACACCTCGCAGACACAGTCGTTGATGATGTAGGAGATGGGGAACACAATCAGCCCGGCCGTCATCGATATGGGGCCAAAGGCTATCTGTTTGGTCTCCAGCAGATTTGCCGTGATAAGGCAAACGCAGAAGAGTATGCCGTAGAGCATGAACATCACGCTCACTGTGGCGGTTGTTTTTTCTTTCATTTCTTGTTTTTTAAGAGGTTAGACAAGCACTCTGTTCTTTTAAATGACGAGTTACGAATGCTATCACATTCGTCATTCTTCATTGAAATCAGTCGTTATACCCAGCGGTCATTTCGCAGATTTTGATTACCACCTGCATGGCTTTCTGCATCGACTGAATGCTGACAAACTCGAATGGGCCGTGGAAGTTCACTCCGCCAGCGAAGATGTTCGGGCAGGGCAGGCCTTTGAAGGAGAGTTGCGCTCCGTCGGTGCCGCCACGTATGGGCTGCACTTTCGGCGTTACGCCCACTTTCTGCATGGCCTTCAGCACGAGGTCGATGACGTGCATCTGCGCGTCTATCTTCTCCTTCATGTTGAAGTATTGGTCGCGCAGTTCCACCGTCACCGTGCCTTCGCCGTATTTCTCGTTCATCTGTCGGGCGATGCTCTGCATGAAGCATTTGCGGTCGTCGAAACGTTTGCGGTCGTGGTCGCGTATGATGTAGCTCATGTCGGCCTCCTCGCACCGGCTGTTGATTGAGAGCAGATGGTAGAAGCCCTGATAGCCTTCGGTGGTCTCGGGCAGGTCGGTCTCGGGAATCATGCTTTGGAACTCGCAGGCCAGCCGGCTGGCGTTCACCATCTTTCCTTTGGCATATCCCGTGTGGACGCTCACTCCCTTGATGTGTACTTTTGCTCCTGCGGCGTTGAAGTTCTCATACTCCAGTTCGCCAACGTCGCCGCCATCCATTGTGTAGGCCCATTGGCAGCCGAACTTCTCCACATTGAAATGATGGGCACCCATGCCTATCTCTTCGTCGGGATTGAAGGCCACGCGTATGTCGCCATGCTTCACCTCAGGATGCTCGCGCAGCCACACCATTGCCTGCACTATCTCGGCAATGCCGGCTTTGTCGTCGGCTCCGAGCAGCGTGGTGCCGTCGGTTACGATGAGGTCTTCGCCAACGTGGTTTTTCAGTTCGGGAAACTTCGTGGGGCTGCTGACGATGCCCGGCGAGAGCGTGATGTCACCGCCGTCGTAATGCTTCACTATTCTCGCCTTGATGTTGGCTCCGCTGGCGTCGGGCGACGTGTCGTAGTGGCTGATGAAGCCAATGGTCGGCACGTCTTTCTTGCCGCAGTTGGAGGGCAGCGTGGCGTAGATGTAGCCTTTGTCGTCCATCTCCACGTCTTGCAGTCCCTCGCTCTCCAGCTCCTTCTTCAGATATTTTGCGAAAACGAGCTGTTTTTGCGTGCTAGGCACGGTCGGTTGGTCTTCAGCCGACTGGGTGTCGAACTTGGTATAGTTGATAAATCGTTCTACTAAATCCATCGTTTTCTTTCTTTATTATTTAGGGGGCAAAGTTAGTAAATATTTCTGAGACTCACTCATCTTTTGCCACATTTTTCGTTTCCTGCGTGGTTTCGGCTGCTTTGGGATTGCGGAAGAATCGGTCCATCGCCAACGCTATTGCCCCGTCGCCCGTAACGTTGCACGCCGTGCCGAAGCTGTCCATAGCGATATAGAGGGCAATCATGAGCGCCTGTTCTTCGGGGCCAAAGCCAAGAATGCTGGCCAGCGGTCCGAGCGATGCCATAATCACTCCGCCCGGCACTCCTGGCGCTGCCACGGCGCAGATGGCGAGCATCAGCGTGAAGTGAAGAAAAAGACCTGGCGAATGGGGCGTGCCGGTGATGAGACAGATGGCGAGGGCGCACGAGCAAATCTTCAGCGACGACCCTGCCATGTGGATAGTGGCACAGAGGGGGACAATGAATCCCGCTATTCCCTCTGACACGCCCATCTTGCGCGTCTGCTCAAGCGTTACGGGAATGGTGGCAGCCGACGACGATGTGCCGAGAGCCGTAAGATAGGCGGGAAGCATCTGCCACAGGCATTTCAGCGGATTCTTCTTGGCGATGGTGCCGGCAATGAGATATTCATAGAGCAGCACAAACAGATGGAGCACAAAGATTACCACGATGATCTGTGCAAACACGGCCAGCATACGGTAGGCCTGTCCCGAAACGGTCATCTCAAGGAATATTCCGAAGATGTAGAGCGGAAGCAGGGGGATGAGTGCCACGCGGATGGTGGCCGATATGAGACTTTTAAACTCGTCGGCCACGTGGCGAAGCGTGCATAATCCGAGAGTGGCTATTCCTAGACCGACCACAAACGATAGCACGAGTGCCGACATCACGTCGAGCAGCGGGGGAATTTTCACCGTGAAGAATGGCATCAGTGCCACAGGCTGCTCCACCGCAGCAAGACCGGCCGTGTCGGCTATCAACGCCGGAAAGAGCATCGAACCAGTGCCGTAGGCCAGCATACCGGCAAGCACTGTGTCGGCGTATGCCACCACGACCGTAACGAGCAGCAACCGTCCCGCGCCTCGTCCCACGTCGGCAATGGCCGGCGTAACCAGGCCCACGATGATCAGCGGGATAAGGAAACCAAGAAACTGGGAGAAGATACCGTTAAAAGTAATGAACGCGCGCGTGAACCATGTCGGCGCAAATTGCCCTATCACGAAGCCTAGCACGATGGCTATCACCACGCGCGGCAGCAGTCCCAATCGTCGTTTGCCTTTCATGTCATGCTCTTCAAATAAAAAAGAGCTTCTAAGGCTTCAGACCCATTGCGGATGCAACGGCCTGAAAGCCTAGAAACTCTGTGGGGATGTATGTTAGTTGCCTAACGTGAATTCAGGCACGCTCGACACTCTTGCATACTCAGTCTGCTGATAGCTGTTGTCGCCCGTGGTCTTGCGGAGCACGAGGCTCGACGACGATGCCGACATTACGCGCTGGGTAGAGAAGGCGGTAGAGCCGTAGGTGATAGTCCAGTCGGAGTTGAGCTGCCACGTGGAGGCTTGACCTATGTAGCCGTCGTCGGTGTACTGGTTGTAGATGTTGACAAACTGGTCTGAGCTATACACGCGCCACTCCGTTTCGTAGGCCGTCGAGGTGATTTTGCCGTCGGTGTAGTTGCGTGTGTTTGTGAGTTGCCAGTTGCCGTAAATCAGTTCCGGCCTCACGGGGATGGCCGGTTTGCCCGACTGCTTGTTGTAAGTATAACTCTTACCATCCTCGCTAACGAGCGTCATGGTGTTGTCTTCGACCGATTCTACTTTAAACTTCTTTCCGTTGCTTAACGTGATTACGTCGTCCTCAATAGTCCAAGTGAACTCTCCGTAGTTGTAGTTGCCGTCCTCGTCGTAGCCCTCAGCGGTGCCGTCGCCGTCGCCGTTAAGCTCTATGTATGCTTCGTTGCCGTCGCCGTTTTCAATCTTCCAGATGCCCGTCACGTCGTCGGTGGTGTATGGGTCTCTTACCACTTCAAGCTCATAGTCGGGAGTTTCGCTGCTCACGTAGGTCAGGCAAAATACCCAATCCGTGCCATCTTCCGGGTTGTTTCCATGGAAGACCATCGACTCCCCTTTATTGATATACAATGCGGTGTAGTTGACCGAGTTGTTTTGGTTAACAATGTTGAAGCTGGATTTGTCGTACGTGATTTCGCCCTCAATTCCCTTATAAACGTTCTTCTCCTTGCTCATCGAGACAAACTGTTTTGCAGCAAAAGAGTAATAGTCTTCTCCATCCTCCTCAACCCTTACAACCTCGCCGTTAGACATCACAACTATAGAATCGACGCGCCAGAAGCCCTGATACATGGTGAGGGGAATGCTGACCTCCGGCATGTCGTCGGACTTCGTATATACCCACTTGCCCCAATTGTTGTCCAATGTCTCGCGCAGCGTGAGCGAGTTGCTGGTAACATCGTAAATCTCGTGAACTATGGAGTCGCTCCTGAACAATCCCTGATTGGAAATGCCCTGATATGTTCCGCCGTTTATCTTGAGCGTGTTGCCGTTGACTATTTCCCATTCTCCGTCGCCGTAGAAATAGACCTCGTTTGGAGCATAATATTGTCTGATGACCTTTCCATTGTTGTTGAAATGGAAATATTCGGTCTCGTCGTCATAGGTTAACAACACTTCCCACGACCATTCGGAGAAGGCATTACGCCAAATTCCCACCAGTTGGCTTTCGGAGAATGTCTTGGCTACCTCCTCAGTCGGTTGCACCGGATCGCCTGTTTGTCCGGTCGGGGTGTCGTCGTCGCGGCACGAAGTAGCCGTGAGCGCGAGTGTGGCTGCGAGCGCGAAGCCCATGGCCGAATAGAATAGATTCTTTCTTTTCATCGCTTTGTTTTTTATGTTTCTATTGTTCTTAAATTGTCTTGCAATGGGGGTTTATTCCTGTAACAACTCTGCAAAATTAGTCAATTTTAGCAGAATGCCCAAAGATTTTTCGATTTTTTTCACTGAAACGAGCCATGAATGACAAAAAAAGACTACCTTTGCCCCTATGAAACAGTTACTAACCACATTTTTTGCCCTCCTTTGCGTTGTTGGAGGGTGGGCCGGACGCCCCAACAGAATCTACGTGCCAGAGGAGTGGCGAACCATGAATCTTGAGAGCGACACCTCGCAGTGGAGCTTCCTGCGAATGGACACCACCGAACATTTCGCCATCTTTTGGGAGAAGGGCTTCGGTGACGACCTTGCCCACGCACCGCAGCTGGAAGGCCACAACATGAGCGTCAACTTGCCGCGCCTGAAGCAACAGCTGGAATATTTCTACCGCTCGTTTGCCGACACTCTCGGATTTCTTGACACGTCGAAACGCCACGACCGCATGATGGTCATGATATGGTATTCGCTTGAAGGCACGGCCTACGGCGGCGACTACGACGGCCACATCGGGGCCTTCTGGGCAGCGCCAGGACGACTGCAAGACGACAGACTCAACACCGTTGCCCACGAGCTGGGGCACAGTTTCCAGTCGCAGCTCTCCATCGACGGGGCGAGCAAAGGCTTCCAGCAGTGCGGAGGCTTTTACGAAATGACGTCGCAATGGATGCTTTGGCAGGTCAATCCGCGATGGATTGACGACGAGACCTATCACTGGGACGCATTCCGACGCCTGACCCACAAGCCTTTTCTCGACGGCGAAAATATCTATCACTCGCCGTTTGTGATGGAATATTGGAGCGAGAAGCGCGGACAACGCATCATCGGCGACATCTGGAAAAACGCCACACCGCAAGAAGACCCCGTCTTGACCTACCAGCGGCTCACAGGCATCAGCCACAATGAGATGCTTCGAGAGATGCACGACTGCCACCGGAAGCTGGTGAACCTCGACTTCGACCGAGTGCGCAACGTAACACGACGCCACGCCAATCATTGGGACGACGCCTCGCGCGAAATTCCCGGCAATCTCGGCTTCAACGTCATTCCGATAAAGTTGCCTAAGCGAAAGAGCGTGGCAGTGGAACTGCATGGTGTTGACAACAATGTTGCATCGCGATGGCTCTTCAGTCTGGTAGCGATCACGCCCGACGGAGTGGCCCACTACAGCGACGTGGCAACCGATGAGCAAGGCTACGTGCGCTACCGTCTTCCTGAAAACACTCGGAATCTCTATCTCGTCGTTACCGCAGGCTATGCCGACCGCCATCGCCCGCTCTTCAGCGCACCGTCAGACATCTTCCCCTACATCTTCAGCGTAAGCAGATAGTTGCTAGGCAAGAGAAAGATATCAACAAATCGAATACCGACAACTGTAATCCCGATGCTTGTTGGACAGAATCGGGATTATAGTTGGATAGAATCATGATTACAGCCGGACAGAATCAGGGACGTAGTTCGAATCACACAGCAAGAGATGAAAGTAAACGTATCGAAAGAGATAGAAAGCGTATGCCCTCGTTTTGTGGGCGCGTGCGTAGAGGCTAAGGTTGTGAACAGTCAGTTCTCCGAAGGCCTTTGGGAGGAGATAGAAGCCTTCGGGCGGCAGGCCTGCCAGCGGCTCACCACAGAGAGTCTGAAGCAACTGCCTGCCATTGCCGCCACTCGCCAAGTGTATCGCGCCTGCGGCAAAGCCCCCAGCCGCTACCGTCCCTCGTCAGAAGCACTCATCCGCCGTCTGCTGCAAGGCAAGTCGCTCTATCAGATTGACACTCTTGTAGATGCCATCAATCTGGCCAGCATGACCTACGGCTACAGCATCGGCGGCTTCGATGCCGACAAGTTCGTCGGCGACACCCTGACGCTGGGCATCGGACGCGAGGGCGAGCCTTACGAGGGCATCGGACGCGGTCAGCTCAACATAGCCGGACTGCCGGTCTATCGCGACTCTGAAGGCGGCGTTGGCACACCGACAAGCGACCATGAGCGCACAAAACTGACGCTCGCCACCACCAGCATCTGCATTCTCGTGAACGGCTACGACGGCAATGCATCGCAAGTTTCGGCTACGGCCACCCTTCTCCAGCAGCTTCTCCGCCGCTATGCCCAAAGCGACGGCGGCACGTCGGCAATGTTCGCCTACGATGCTTCTGCGAGTGTTAATCCTTTCTAAAAAGAAGAATAATCGGCAAAAAAGTTACGAATTATTTGCTGGAGTGGCAGAAAATGTTTAATTTTGCACCCGAAAACAAAAATGAGACCCGCAATGAACAGTGCAATCATCATCAGCCTTATCAGCCTTCGACTGCGTGGAGCGGCCGGAAGTGCAGAGGCGTATGCTTGATTGTCAAGCAAGGATAGAGATGAGAGCCTTTCCACTTCCGAGTGAGAAAGGCTCTTATATATAATAAGGTGTAGCATCTGCGAGCAGAACCGCCACCAGAGAGAAAGATAAAATCAAAACAAACAAAGATATGTCAGACAGATTGTACATTTTCGACACCACGCTGCGCGATGGCGAGCAAGTGCCTGGATGCCAGCTGAACACAGTAGAGAAGATACAAGTGGCCAAGCAACTTGAGCAACTCGGCGTTGACGTCATCGAGGCAGGATTTCCCATCTCCAGTCCTGGCGACTTCAACAGTGTGATTGAGATTTCCAAAGCCGTAACGTGGCCAACCATCTGCGCCTTGACCCGCGCGGTGGAAAAAGACATCGACGTGGCCGCCGAATCGCTGAAATATGCCAAGAACAAGCGCATACACACCGGCATCGGCACGAGCGACAGCCACATAAAATACAAGTTCCACTCCAATCGCGAGGAGATAATCGAGAGGGCCGTTGCCGCAGTGAAATACGCCAAGAGCTACGTTGAGGACGTGGAGTTCTACGCCGAAGACGCAGGCCGCACCGACAACGAATATCTTGCCCGCGTGATAGAGGCAGTGGTGAAGGCCGGCGCCACCGTTGTAAACATTCCCGACACCACCGGCTACTGTCTGCCCGACGAATATGGCGAGAAGATAAAATACCTGATGGAGCACGTTGACGGCATAGAAAAGGCACGCATATCGACCCATTGCCACAACGACCTCGGCATGGCAACGGCCAACACGCTGCAAGGAGTTCTTAACGGAGCACGGCAAGTGGAGGTTACCATCAACGGCATCGGCGAGCGGGCCGGCAACACGTCGCTTGAAGAGATTGCCATGATTCTGCGCTGCCACAAGGGCATCAACATCGACACCAACATCAACACCACAAAAATATATCCCACCAGCCGCATGGTGTCGAGCCTGATGAACATGCCGGTGCAGCCCAACAAAGCGATAGTGGGACGCAACGCCTTCGCCCATTCAAGCGGCATCCATCAAGACGGCGTGCTGAAAAACGTGTCCACCTACGAGATAATCGACCCGAAAGACGTGGGACTCGACGACAACTCTATCGTGCTGACCGCCCGCAGCGGAAGGGCAGCCCTGAAATATCGTCTCGGAGTGCTGGGAGTGAACATCGACGACGAGAAGAAGGTGGACAAGATATACGAGAAATTCCTCGAACTGGCCGACAAGAAGAAGGAGGTGGGCGATGCCGACATACTGATGCTTGCCGGAGCCGACACCGCCGAAGCCCATGCAGTGAAGCTCGACTTCCTGCAAGTAACCACTGGCAAGGGAGTGAAGAGCGTGGCTTCGATAGGTCTCGACATCAGCGGGCAGAAGTTTGAAGACGCAGCCTCCGGCAACGGTCCTGTCGATGCAGCCATCCGCGCCCTGAAGAAGATTATCCAGAAGACGATGACGCTGAAAGAGTTTACCATACAAGACATATCGAAGGGGTC
>Ga0181612_180494_pt1 | contig 10144 bp, 6 predicted proteins | sample HoacroProtozoa21_FD_119630 | JGI IMG/M metagenome (GOLD analysis project Ga0181612, IMG submission 119630) | Hoatzin crop microbial communities from Cojedes, Venezuel. Combined Assembly of Gp0051906, Gp0051904, Gp0051908
CAATTGAAGCAGTCCCTAACATACAGAGACACCCCATCGCCTCTCTTTCCTCGCCTATGCCTTCTAAACTGTTTATAGCCATCCATCACAGCAGTCCAGTGATGAGAGTCATCCCACCATATTTCTGTGATGGTGAACAAAACTTAGCTGTCCTGCTGCATAATGGCTTGCAGCTCCTCCTGTTTATTGCCCATGTTGTGTGCATTGGTGTATATGCACTTGAGCTGGGCTATCGATCTCACCCCCAAGCCTGGCATGCCACGCCTGGGTTCATCCCTATTGAGCCGGGTTATTTCCCCTTCTCCTTTTGAAGGTAGTTTAAAGCCCTCTCGATGAGCTCCGTCAGCTCATGGGCAAGAATCCTTTTTCCACTTTGAGATAGCTGGACTCCATCTATCACCAGCAGCCCTGTTTTACAATGTCAAACATGGTTTTATATATTTACATAATCTTCATGCAGTTAGGGTTTCAAATAGAGCAAAATAATAACAATTAAAAAAAGCTAATCCCCCCCCCCCACCTCGCAATTACACCCCCCAAATATCTGCTTGAAGTTGATGGTAATGAAGGATAGGGAATTTGTGGTTTGATGCATGCTCCCCATGGTATTCCTTTGAACTGCTGAGACATAGCCACTTACTCTTTTTTGTTCATTCCCGTTTAGCACAAACTTTGCCACTCAGTGTAACCATATGTTCAAAGCAAAACATAAAATGATGCAGTTTTAAAGGACTCATTAATTTACTTTGTACTCCAAAGCAACATTAAAAAAAGTAATACGCAAATTCTGAACTCAAACTCATTCCAGTTTTACTGTTGTTTACTTCAAAGGGTACTGAAAAAAGTATGCTGGAGAATTGCATTCTTGTGCTGAAAAATTAATACACCACTGACACTGACCCATTTTCTGATTCTTTCTGCTTTATGAATCTTTAAATTTTTATATTTGTAAGGCAGGTCTATGGTTAAATATCTTTTAGGATACTGCCCCTTGAAAGATTAAAAAAGCTAACCATGTTATGCTTTGGATTGTTTATTTTTTAAAACCAGAAAGGCAGTCTAGAAACTGACTGTCTTCACTGTTCCTGTTGAGGCCAAAATCACTACACAGTGCAAAATTTCTTACGTGTTTGAGGTGATTCTGAGAAGCCTTACTTACGCGGTTGACAGTAGATTTTAAGGCAAGTATTCTTGTCTTTATAAACAAAAAAAAAGTTATTAATTCAATTATTTTAACTGTTATTTTGAAAAGTAATGACTTTGTGTTCCAGAAAGGTTAGAAAGCTATGTAGGCTACAACTAACACTGCAAGGGTTAATGTTTCTGTGCAATATTCTGCTCATCTGACTGATCCAAACAGGTTGCAACATGTATTCATTCTTCTGTGAAGACAAGACAGAGCAGATGTAAGATTAGCAGACAGGTTGTAGCACAAGTAATTCTACACCTATGCAGCCTGTGTCCAGGCAAATCTCCAATAACTGTTGAAATAGGCAGTGATTTCTAAAGAAGTGAATAACGTAAAAAACTTGTGCTGATATGGTTAATGTTCTGCTGGGTAATGTAAGAGTAAAGCAGGTATTATTAGAAATTTAGCCTTGTGTTGATTTCCCATGGAGCACACTGAACCTCAAAGAGCACATTCTTCCCTTTCCCCGTCCTGAAATCTTTCTGAATCTTTGCAGTCATCCACACTAGAAACTACTAGGAGTCAGTATTAGTACTCATCTCTTTCTGTTTTTTTCCAAAGAACATCTAAATGTTTAAATGCATGGGGCACTATATGATGTAATTTTCATGTATTATATTGGTCTATCACTATAATATAATTAGATTTAAACAGAGTGAGTGTGGTTTATAATTTCTGGTTATAATAATATTCTGTGATTTAGTGTATATAATTGTCACAGTTCATTGCAAACTATAATTATTCTGTTTCTTGGAATAATTTCACTGATGGAATTTTTAATGTCTGCCTGTAAAGATCCACAATATTCATTTTTCAAAGCCGTGGTTTTGGTTTTTTAAAGCTGATCTGATTATTTTGACAGTTTTACATTATTCTGGAGATTCCTTCTCTTTCCTGTTTACATCAATCTCTCCTGTAACCAAAGGGAGAACATACAGTGTTGAAAGAAGAGTCTGAACAATAAAAAATAGTCTGCTATGCTCTAACAGATGACACAGTACAGAAGAAATAGTGGGTCTCTGCGTACGATTTCTGTATTGTTCAGAAGGCTGAAGACAGCACTCAGATTAAGCAGGATGAGACCTAAAAATGGGCAGAATACAGTTTTACATTTCACTTGGAATATCTGGATTCATAAAGGACTAATTTTTGTGAACTTGAAAATTGCCAATAACTATGATCTGTGCAATATCTTATATCATGTATTTTAATAAACATATAGAAAGAAACTTACAGACACATGTTTAGCTTAGTGATGGCATAGACCAAAACAAGGCACAGGACGTTGCTGTACAAACAGGGCTATAACATCCCAGGATTTTGTTCTTTTCCACATAACTATTACAGTTTTTTGTCCTCTTATAATAATAAGAGAAATAAAATTATCTTATAAAATCAGTATTATTAGTGAGGTCTTACAAGGAAAGAAAATGCACATCTTATTTGTCCATTAAGCTTGCAAATAATGAAGGTACCTAACCAGAGCTCCAGATTGCTTAACATAATTAATTATGCAATAAATATAATCAAATTGAGTTTTAGCAGCTTTAATATAAAAAATATCCTTTTGAGACTAGCCATTTGTCTGTCCGACAGGAATTAGTTATTGAAAGATCTTTGTAGTCATCCGGGCATTTAACCATGAGAAAAAAGCTATGGGATCCCAAGTTTCATTAGCTCATAGGTGTCTTTTTAAGGAAGGCAGCCAGGTCATGCCTTCCTGTGATTGCAGTTGAGTCTGAGGTTGTTCTCACCTGAAGGTGGCATTGCATAGTATTATCTAAAGTACGTCATGAACCTGAGCAAAAAAAAATTGCACAACAGCATACAGTAATGTGAACAAAGATGGGCTAGTGAGTTTTGTACTTTGTAGCATCTGCTTGGTTTTACGTGTTAAATGTCAACTTTGATGAGTGAGTGAATTACCACTCTTTGGCACAAAGAGCAAAAAGAATAGGTTTATTTAATACAGCTTCATTCATTTTTATGATTTCAAAAATGTCAACTTCTGCCCCTGTTCCTCTTATATTTTGGTCTTGTTTTGGTGTATGTGCACTTCAAGCATCCTGTTTTGATGGGGTTTTTTTGTTGGTGGCATGAATTGCTTTTAGAGGTGCTTGTCTCTCTGCACATAATGCAAGCTCACATTGAATATGTGTGTGTGAGAAGAACTGATCTGTGAAAGCTGTGTCTCCTCTTCCTGATCAATCACTTGACTGGCAAGGTCATGAAGTCTGTGTTTTGCTGTGAGTGTACACCCCAGCGGTTTCACCGCTGGCTGCTCATACCCTGGCTTTCAGCTGTCATTTATCAATATCTAATAGTCGTTCTCTTGTTCCCCAGCCATTATTCTTGGTGTTCCACATAAACATTTACAAATGGCTACCTCACAAATTTCCCAAAAAATGAAGTTTCCTGCATTAGCTGCACTTTCAAAGTAAGGCAGGATTTCTGGGTATAAAAAGGCTGAAAGAAACCTCCTTCTGTGAGTTAAAACGCACTACAAAAGAAGAGTCATAGTAGTGAGCATTTATGCCTCATACCTCCTTTAGACCGGGCACACTTTTTTTGTGTAACTCTAGTTCAAAGTTTAGTGTCATGTTTTCTAAACAGAAGAAAAAAAGAAATCCCTCCATTTTACATAGAGCTTACATTTTTGTATAAAATCTTATTAGTCTTGCATGTCTTTATTTCCTCTCTTTCCTCAGCAGAGTTCTTAGTATCAGCCCTGAGTCATGTGTAAGAGGTTAGCTCTGCTGCTGGCAAGAAAAGAATTCCACTTACCTGAACAGTATGGTACCTCCACTGTATTGTAAACCCTGTCCTTGAACAGGAAAACATCTCTTAAGATTACAGATGTCACTAAACTCCACCTTTGTTATTCAGAGACAGGCAAGAAGGATGATCTAAAGTACAGGACAGTTTCCATATGATGAAAAAGCTGGATAGGAATAGTGGCTGTTCACTGCCTCTTTCAGTATAAAAACTAGGGTCTTCAAATTAAAATAGCAAGAGTTAGTGAAACTCCTCACCCAAGGATGTTGTGTGACAAACAAATGTATAGGCATCCAAAAGGAAACTGAAAAACCACTTACTACTTAGTCAGTTCAGGGTTACTGCAGAGACAGCTTCTAACAGGTTCAGATCTCCTGAATGGAAAAGTATCAGAAGAGGTGCATCACTTCTGCTTGGCTACTTCATCTTTTTCTGCCTAAAGACACTGTTAAAGACATAACCTTGGACTGTAAATAGATCAAATGGATCCTTGGTCTGAACTAGCAGAAGTGTTTTCAGCAGGTGGGGTGTGTCCATGTGAAGATAATAAGTGACTAAATTATTTGCATTATTTATGTTCTAAAAATGTTTATGGAAAAGGATTCTAGTTCTAGTTCTACAGCATCTGTTTCGCCCATAATCCAGTCCTTAAGGGATGTAGCTGCTTTTTGTTTTCTGAAGCCTGGAGTATCCTGAAGACTGTAGAAGTTTTTATCTTCAGGAGTTGCATCTTTGCTCATGGGTGCTACCTCATGTCTGAGGGTTGGCTCAGCTTGAAGTCATGACTTGCTTGTCACATTTTTGTTTGTATTTCTCTCTGTCTAGAGTTGTAACCAATTGTTCCAGCTTCTACACATCTGCAGATGTATGGCCTGTTCTATGCTTAGTTTCAGCCATGATTTGAAAAACATGAAACCAGATTTCAAATAAATATGCTTAGATAGTTATGATGGTAACACTGTGTCTGGAGGGCAATTCTTCAATAAAATAGGTAAAGTCAAATCTTCTAAAATGTCTAACACACTGTCTAGTTTGTTACAAGTTACTCAGATTGATTGCAATTTTAAATTAATTTTGTTTAGGAGGAGTTCGATATGTTAGGAAAAAAATTTGAATTATCTTTTTACACTTAGGCTTCTGTGTGAGAAAAGATATCCAAGAAACATTTCTTTTCTTTTGGAAACCAGGTATTACTCCCTTTAAATCTTGTGCTGTGTGAAAATACCATTACAATTTTTGTGAAGTAAACATCATGGTTCTTTACTATTGTGGCAGAAATTATTTTGTCTTTACAAAGGAATACCAAAAACTGGGCAATAGGGATACTATATAAATCTTAAGTAGGAATCAGATGATAAATGTTTATATACATAATGAAACTGTTACAATTTTATTTTTTAACAATACCCTGTCTGGCCTTTGCATATACAGGCAGAAGAGAAAACCCTGTCCTTTCTAGGTCATTATGAATCTCTTTTGTCTCATGTAAAAACCTGAACTTTTCTTAGATTTGTGTAAGAGAAATTAGTCTTTCCGCAATAAAAGCCTGTTGTCACCTTAACATCTGTGTCTCTGGACACTGAAGTACTTCAGCACTTAGGTACTTGTGTTCAGATGTTTTATGCTCTCTGTGTGGTTAAATATTTGGGTGATTAACCACAAGTTAATTATACCTGTAAAGGCTTTTTAAAATTTGAGTTGCTACTACAATACCCGAATGCTTTCTGTGTAAGATCAATAGCAACAGCTATTGTCTAAATAGATTTTTAGGAATCTGACACCTTTTCCTTAAAATAAAAAATTGATGAGAACAAAAGGCTACAATTTTTATCTTTTCACATATTTCTACTACACATTTCTCTTTTTTTTTTTTCCTTTCCATTTTTGGAATGATTACCTGGGTGGGTGAAATCAACTTCATGAGTGTTTTTGTAATGACACACAGGTTTTTTTTGGATATACAGTTTTCTTTCCTTTTTTTTTCAAAACTTGGCTAGTTTGTGGGAGGGGAAAGTAGTTTGGCTTCATATATTCTCATTTATTTGGAACGTGTACTTAATATATTCTCTGGCAATATTTAGTACATCTGTCAAGGATCCAAGAAAGAAATAATAGCTATGCTGCCAGTCAAGCTCACATATGTGCTGTCCAAAGAGGTTTCTGGCTTTGCTTAACTGCACTAGATATATATTGTACATTGTACAGTTACTTCCTTGTAGCCATGAGCACTATATATCCCTGCAAACATAATTTGAACTGTCAATCTAAAAAGTGAATTCAATGAACACTGCAATTCTCTCTCCGTCTCCTTCCCTTTTTGAATTGATTTTGTGTTTTTGAAAATCCACCAGAGAGCACTTTGTGTTTTCATACAGATAGTAGAGATCAAACCTCTTTTGCATTCTGTTTCTTGTGTTTAAGTTTATTTCCTTGTATAACACATTTAAGTGAAAGCTTTTTTAATCCTATTTCCTATGTACTCCAGGGGAAATATAACTTTGGCAAAGGTGGTTTGTGGGAAATGTGACTGCTTTAATTTGCTGCATCAGCTCATGGTGGCCTATTAAAATCGTGTGAAGTAATTTTAGCTCAGATGTCAATATGGGCATGCTGCAGTTTTATTCATCTTCTGTATAACACTTGATGATCTGCCTTCTCTGCCATTGTCTTGCACATTGAAAAACAGGTGCTATAAAGAACGGTGTGAAGGCATTTATTTGCACTGTAGAGCAATCCTTTTCCCAGAATATACAAAACACAAAAATATATGCTCTTGATCATCTCATTGTGGTGTGCTTCCTAACTTTTCAATGATAGATGTGCAAACATGGAGCTTTGTAGCTGCACCTGGATGTTTTTCTGCCTCTCCCACTCCCTGTCTGACCTTCTGGGGAACCCTCATAGTCCTTGCAGCACTCCAGCAGTGTCAGACCTGCCTATAGTAATGTCTGCCTTACTCTCCATAGCATTGGTGCACATATGCTGGATTTCAGTGAGCTGAGTTTTGCCCTACATCTTTGTTAATAAATGAAGAAAAAGTCAATAATGTAAATGACTTAGCAAACACTAATAAACCTAATAACAACAAAACATGAAAAGAAAATGCAGAGGGAAACTAGTACATAATAAATGTAACCAGAACATAACAAGTAAATCATGAATGAATTGCACTGGACTGATATTTCTGTTCTGACGAATTATCTTTATTAGACAAACAACAATACCTGAACACTTTATAATTCTAGAACATGTTACTTCCTTCCAGTGAAACATTTGAATTAATATTGCATTATTTTATTCGTGTTCTTCTTCTGGTAATATTATTTTCTCCTCTTGCTAAGATACAGTGTCTCGCAGGGGAGAATTATTCTGGGGCTGTTTGTTAAATATGCCATGCAACTAACCCAGATATGAGGAGATAATTATGTTATCTGTGATGTTATGAAATAATTATAGTCCTTGAAATGGGGTCAGAAGTAACAGGACATCCCTGTAGTGCAGCATTCACAGTTCATATGGAGAGCTAGCTTAAAAAAAAAAAAAAAAAAAAGAAGAGAAATCGGAAGTGTGTAGACTTTAACCCATTTACTGCTGTTGTCCACGGACACATTCACAGCTAACTTGTCTTTGCAGTTCCTAGGGTGCTGCTGCATACTAGGTCTGCAGCAGTTGGTCTCAACATGGTCTGGAAAACTAATAACCTCTTGCATTTTTTTAGCAGTTCAAAGGATTTTTCTGGCCTATTGGCTGACAACATCTTTTTTTTTCCCCAGTGGACTTAAACACACACAGAGACTGTCTTCTGAGACAAATTCTTCGTGGAAAGTAGGACATGACATCCAGGTGGACTTAACTATCCACCTTGAACAGAGTCAATAAAAGATAGCTAGTAATTCTCATTTTGCTAATTTTTGTGGCTCTTTAAAGGGCTCTAGCTACAAATTCTGTCATGATTGACATGAAAATACCTGTCTCGATGAATGTTACATAAATAGAGAGAATGAGCTGTAGAAGATAGAGGTTGTTATGAAAATGCTGACATTTTTATAACATTGGCTTTTCACAATATCTTCTGATTGCGTGCAGTTTCCTGAAATTTACTGGAAACCTCCCTTCTGACAGAATTCTATGGCTTTAACATTTTTAGTGTGATTATCTAACACCAATGTAGTAAGATGCCTAATGTAACATATAAACCGCATGTATAGCACAGAGTACATGGAAAAAACTCCTGGTTTATATCAAATGTTTTTAAATCAGGTCTAAAATAACTACATGCAGGGGTATTATTAGGATGGTATACCACAGAACAGGATGGTATATTACATGAATACACAAGAATAAGTCAGAAGAGCACTTACATGTGTTCCCATTGCAGAGTCTCAGGCAGAGACATATTCTTGAGCTGTTGTCTAAATGGTACATTGTGCTGACTCCTGGAGTTCACAGCCTTTTGTCACCAGCAGAATATGGGAACTCTCGCACTGAGAATTATTTCCTATAGAAAGTCCACTAAACCTTTATTTGAAAACTGTATTTGCCCTGTTTTTGTTTTAGCATTAGCAACACTGTTTACTGTGCTGGGTCTGGCTGGGATGGAGCTAACTTTCTTCGTAGCAGCCCTATAGTGCTGTGTTTCAGATTTGTGACCAAAACACTGTTGATTACACCATCACCAGTTCTGACTTCTGTTAAGCAGCCCTTGCAAGACATCAAGGGCTTCTCCATCTCTCTCCCTCTCTCCCCTCCCAAGAGTGGGCTGAGGGTGGGGAGAGGCTGGGAGCTGACACTCTTATGATTCTTTTACCATTTCACAGCTTGCAGCTTGTGTGTGATTGAACTATTACAGTAGTCCATATGATAAACTGCTCTAAAATATGCTTTAAAAACAGTCTTCAAGGGTGTATCCACCTGCATATTCTTTTATGCTAAAAAAAAAAGATAAAGTTGAGTTAGACCAGAAAAATTACAGAGGCTTATAAACTTCTCCATTTTACAAGCAGCAATAATTTAGTTAAATTTGAAGTAATGAACCAAAAGAACTAAATTTGTGGGATATTTCAGCAAAGTGTCTTCACTGATAATTCCAGAAGTCCCAAATGTCAAATTAAAAGTCTGTGTATTTCCTGAGAAGTGTGAAGGTGTAGACAATATACAACTGCATCCTCCTTGAGGAGCAGGTATAAAAACCAGCATATTCTGAGAAAAATCAATCATCCTCTTGGAGACATGGATCACAAACTCTTTTCTCTCCTCACACTCTCCCTCTTTGTACCTGATCCTACACAAAAGCATAACACATTGCTCATATTTTCCTACCCAGCCATCACGAAGCTTGTCATGATGTCACAAGAAAGCGAAATCAGATAGTCGGATTTATGTGTGTAATTGACCCTTTAGTTTTCTATGTTATAAATCTAAGCTTTTGTATCTTCCTCAAGACTTACTGCTCAGTTCTCCTCTGTTTCTTTGACTGCAATTTATCTAAGTCTTGCAATGGAGTGGAAGAAAGACAGATGTTCAAACTACTGGTCACCCACACTAATACTTTCACACAAAGTGTGACTGAAAATATCACAAAAGAATGGGAAATAGCTTGTGTCTGAAAACAGCACAAACACCACAACGCATTGTAGGTACTTTGACATACATTATGGCTACCATTATCTCAGAGCATCTTTCAGTGTCATTGCACCTATGGCAAAGAGGTTTCTCTCCTGGGGAACAAGAAGCAGCTCATCTTAAAACACGATATTCTTGGGATACTAAGAAATAGGCCTGAAACTATACATCCGCCTGCATCTTCTGTTAGCAAGACCCAGTCTGATATTTGCATGCGAATATTTCTACAAGCCTATGATTGTGGGTATACTGGTTTTATTCCTCTCTAACCTGCACATGAAACCATTAGGCTATGCAGTATGCACTGCTGAGATACTTCTGCTGAAGCTCTTACTTAATGGAAAAAAAATATAATGTATGGAAGAGTATGGGGAGAGGGAGAGTGAGAACAGTCTGTAAAAGGCTCAGCCATACCCAGGGCTCAGTGTTGAGTCCGGTCTTGTTTAACATCTTTATCAATGATCTGGATGAGGGGATTGAGTGCTCCCTCAGTATGTTTGCAGATGACATCAAGCTGGGTAGGAGTGTTGATCTGCTCAAGGGTAGGAAGACTCTGCA
>Ga0181612_119070_pt1 | contig 10143 bp, 6 predicted proteins | sample HoacroProtozoa21_FD_119630 | JGI IMG/M metagenome (GOLD analysis project Ga0181612, IMG submission 119630) | Hoatzin crop microbial communities from Cojedes, Venezuel. Combined Assembly of Gp0051906, Gp0051904, Gp0051908
AAGAAATGGCCTCGAGTTGTGCTAGGGGAGGTTTAAGCTGGATATTAGGAAAAATGTCTTTACTGAAAGGGTTGTGAAGCATTGGACCAGGCTGCCCAGGGAAGTGGCGGAGTCACCATCCCTGGAGGCATTTGAAAGACATGTAGATGTGGTGCTTAGGGACACAATCTAGAGGTGGACTTGGCAGTGTTAGGTTAACGTTTGGAATCATGATCTTACAGTTTCTTTCCAAACTAAGTGATTCTGTGATTCTAACCCTTGGAGTGAATCACAGCTGCTATAAAAGTTAAGTAATTGGTGAATAGCAAATGGTGTCGGAGTGCAGGAGAGACATACCTAAGATCTCTGAAAATTTAAGAAAATAAAACTCCGAATTATTGCTGACGTAACTCTCCTACATCAGTATGAGTGCCTTTATTCTTCAAATCACTCTCTACAGGTGATCAAGCTCTTTCTGTACATAGCAAAATTTTCTTACCTGCACAGTTAAGTGCTTAAACAATAATCCACAAAATGATAGAACTCAAGAAAGTATTTTTAGTAGAGGTGCTTTCAAACACGCACAGTGTTTGATCTGCTTTTCCTCCATTAAAATTATTTGGAATTTCGCTGTGATTTGAATGGCTAAATTCTTATAATTGTTCTCAAAGGGAAGAAGAATCAGAGCAGTGTCAATAACTCAGAAGTACTCCACTCCTGAATTCATGTGAATTTGTATGCAACCAAATTTCTAAATCAGTGCATGGAAGTCGTGGACGATACTGGACAGTGTGTGGAAGTCATGGTCCAGGGTAATTGTTGCAGCCTATGCCCGTGTCCTCTCCACCTTGCTGAGCACCCTTGGATGTGATCAGGTCTTGAACTGTGGGTCAGGTGAATTTTTCCTAAGATCAGCCCTTTCTGCTTTGCCTACTAGTGCTATAGTAAGGAAACACATGGCATGCCTTAGTAAAAAAAGTTTCTAATTTCTTCTCCAACCAGCATAGTTTATCTTTCATTAGCAGTCTTTGTGAATTTAATTGTCTGGAATTGACTTAGGGGGAATGCTTGAATTTAAATCACTCCACTCTCATCTATATGAATAGTACGGCAGCAGGAAGAATAATTTCACCTCTGGCTGTATGGGTTGGTTCCTCTAATCTAACCAAAAAACCCCAATAATACTAATGCGCCACACAGATATTGTTTGGCTCACAAGAATAAGATTTTAGAAGTTTTATTCAGTGCAGATTTCAGGAGACAGAAACTAGAGTGGCAGTTGTGGGTGTTATTTATTTATGCTTGAATTTCAGTCTCAGGTGGCATGTGTATGTGAGAAAATGAAACTTGACTTTACAAGACAACTTCCTAAACTTCACTGTTTGATTCAGACTTAAGTGACTGTCTCCAGTGGGTTCTGTTTTGGTGTTGGCTTTTTTTTGGAAGTGCTACATTTATCTCACTTATGAATCGGATTCAATATTTGTTTGTTGGAATGTGGAGATGGTTAGATTGTGGAGATTTTTTTTATTTGGATTTCATCTGTAAGGCATGTTACTTCTAATATTCTATGAAAAATTGTACACAGCAAATTTACTGCCATGGCTTTCAAACATCCAAAATATAGCAAGGACTTACAGCAGTTTTAGCCATCTGGTCTTGTAGCATGCAATTTTATATTCAGCTACCATAGTTAAAATAGAGAATGAAGAGGGTTATATCTGGGGTGGCTGCAGAGAGCTGAGATCACACCTGGCCCAATCCACAAAGGAGCCTTAATATTCCTAAACATCAACCATGACATTATGGCTTCTTTCTGACATTATGGCTTCTCACAGAGGTGCTTCTCATAGCAAGACCTGTTTCTGCTTAAATGAAGACCTGGCTTACCTGTTTACAGTATAGAATTTGATCCATTATAATCTTCATGAGATACTGAAGTTCTTTGAAGTCTGTGCACATGCAAGGATTTTTCCTTCCTTTTCAGTTGAGTATATTGGTACTTGTTTATTATCAGATTTATCTTCAGATTTTTAGTCTCCTTTCCCAGTTGCATACTATTATCACCTCTTTATGCTAATGCTCTCCCTAGCTGCCTGTATTATAACCCCTGCATTTATCTTCTTATCATGTGTAATCTACTGTACTCATTAGCTTCCTATTCTCAGATCACTTTCTGCCTTCTCAGCATGTTAGATGACCCTTTTATCACTCAACCATGTTTCACAATCAGCCTAGATAATGCTTCATACTTCCTTACTATTCCCTTAGCTTTTTATTTTTGTGCTGCTTATTACCTCTTGCCATTTGTTGCTCTCCAACAAGGCTTGTTTTAATGCTTACTCGATTAAGACCAGGTTTTCGCTAGTACTCTATCAGTTGTCTTCATTGCCAGGATAGTACATTGTTGATTTCCATGGTTCAATATATCAGACTGTATAACTCTCAGAAAATTTCTTTCTCCATCAAGTTTATTTAATCCACCCTCTTCCCAGTTTCCTCTTCAGACCAGACTTCATGAGGCCAACAGTACATTAACTGCTTAACTCATTGATTCTTACACATTACAAAGTGCTTCATCCATAATCTTACACATTCTGCCTGAATTCAGCCAGCTTGCGATTCTTGCTCTGCGTATGGCTACTTAGAGCACTGGTTTAATGTGTGTTTTAGACAATTTATATGCCTGAATTGATACTTCTGTGGCCACTGCATAAAATGTTTTCAGCTCATTGGCACCAGGGTATTTAAACTTGTATTTCCCAAAGCTCTCTTCAAGTTTTATGATTGCTCATGTAAAATAATGAACATTAAAAAAAAAAAAAAGGAGGAAGGTTGTTGTTGTTCTTTTATCCTACAGATCTTTTCATTAACAGCATGACTTTTGGGGGCTGGGAGATTTGTAGATTTTTATATATGAATCCTTTTCAAAAAGAAGCTTTCCTCAGTCCTATGTACAATGTCCTGTCAGTCTCGCAGGGGTTTTAATAGGTTAACTGCTGAAGTGTCTGTAAATCAAACATTCCTTAAAAAGTTCCAACAGCCGTGTGCAAACAAATCCGGATATTGCATAAAATGCCATAAACTATATCATATGATGACAGACAAAAATGGAAAAGGAGAGAAATTAAAGACATTTTTGGATTAGCAAATCAATTGTTGAGCCTAGAGCAAGATTTACATACTTGAAGGACTGTAGGACTATAAGGAGCAATCCCAGGAATGGATAGTGCGGCTTTAGTTTTCCTGTTACTTTAAAAGATGCCCGAATTAGTCGAACTTTTTCCAGCTCTGGATTATGCAGGAATGTAATAAGTACACACTTCTGAAATATTGGGACCTTATATTTGAACAGCTAACCTAAAATGTATTTTGAATCTTTCTGTTTTACAAATTTTTTCAGGTTTGATCAAATCTCCTGGATTTGGCAAATAACTGTGATTATAGAAAGATATGGCTGAGCCAATTCAAAATTTTGCTGAAGAAATAAAGAAGTTCTGCAGCAAAAGATCTAGCAGTGTGAAAAGTATTGGCTTAATGGCTCAACATTGAAGATAATTCCTTTCCATTTCAAATATATGATTCTATGTGCATACAATACAGTCCAGCCACAAATTGATTTCAGTATGCCTCATTCCTCTCACAAAGTACAATTGGAATAGATGGAAAGATTTTTCTACAAAGCATATATGAAGCTAAATGCTGCGCATTTATAGCTGGACTATCTGATTATAGGTTTCTTTATAGTGTCCTATACTCTGTACTATGCTTTATCCAGAAGCAGACTGACGGGACAAGAGGGTGGTGTGTAAATTTGACAGTTGTTCATTCGTCTTCTCTTTCTGTCAGACAGGTAAAAAGGGGGTTTTCTGGTCATCTTCATCGTTTATCACCTGGAATATGCTGTAGTGGTCTAATAAAGAAGTATTTCATTCTCTGATTATGATGATTAGGAGGAGAGGTTGTAAAAAGCCTAGTTAATCAAAAGGGAAAAATAGTTTGAGACCCTTGCTTTGATGTCAGTGAGGAAGCCGAGCCAAGACGACTGCAGACTACATGGCGAGAGGGAGGCATATTGCCACTCAGGAAACAGGAATCAGGATCTTTCAAAATTCTTAAAATATTGTATTGACTTTGTGCTTAGAAGCACTTTGTTGGCATTCTTACAGGAGGTAGTTACAGGCTACCCTCCGACACAAGTGGTAGAGGCCAGAGACCAGTCTAACCTTGAGGCTATTCTAGTTCAAAGTTAGACTCTTGTTCTAGAGACTTCTACTTCAGGGTAATGAGGAGGCAAATTAAACCTGCTTTTGAAATTGGCAGTATTTTTACCATCCAAGGAAGCAACCCTCTACATCTGAAGGAAGCATCGAGATCACAGTAGTCATTACTCTTATTATTGCCATTATAGCTGAGATGATCTTCAAACCATTGCAGATGACCTCAAGTATACTGTTCGAAGGAAGGATAAAAAACAAACCTCATGTTCTTCAGGTAATGGCTGCTTTCCCCATCAGAGATGTCAGGAAATGGCTGTGATGGTACACCCGAACCTTCCTGATTTTCTTCCCAGAAGGACGAACATCTGCAGAGAAGCTGCATTCACAAATGCATCACACTGTATTGCAGTGGAAACTGACAGTACTTCCTTCCCTTATCAGTCTGGTGATGAGTAGCAGCAGTACAGTCTATTTGGTCAGGTAGTTAACTGTAAAAAGTAAAATCCAACATAGATCTATTTTCAATTTCTCATTACCTTCCCTATGCAGAGAAAATGTAAAAGAGAACATCTGCTAATTTTTTAGAATTACATTATGGTTTTCTTTTTTGATAGTATAAATCTGTGATTTTCCTATCAGCTGCAGTCTTTCTGAAAGTAAAAGTGAAAGCTGCAGAAGGGAACTGCTTTGCATAAACTGGGTTTTCCTTCCCCCATGAAATAAATGCAGGAAGTGGCTAATAAAGTGCATGTTTGTATATGGCTGAAAATCACTGGAAAGTCCCATTTCACTCACGCAAATTATTTCATTTCTTACATTATCCGTGGGTAGGTAAGTGCCAGTGGGACTGTTCTAACAGACAAAGGTTCGTAAATCTGAACAGAAACTCAAAGGGGTTTTGATCTCTGTTGTTTCTGCCAGGACATACATATATTTCCTTCAGAAGGTGTTACATGTAAAACAACATTTAAGAATTTCAGATCGTTACAAATTTGAACATCAAATGTGTGAATAAGAGGTCCTTTTTGTGCCACCGTAGAATGTATAAAAGATCAGATGGAAATAATTGGAAATTGATCTTAAAATAAACTTCTATTTTTTATACAGTTAGTTTTAATAAAGGCAACTATTTTACCTAAAGGAATCTATGGGAGAATTCACAGGCTAACATACAGGTTACACAGTATTTAACCTGCTCCAGCTTTACTGTCAGGAGAGGAGTTAAATATTGTTATTCTCAGGTACTGAGATTCACAGCTCCATTAAAGGACATGTAGCTGTATTACAGACTTACCCATACAGCTCTAACAACATACGTTAAGAGACTGGGAAAAAAACTCGGCTCATTCTATATGTCCCATTCAGCTCTTGACATCTTTTGAACTTCAGCAGGGGGTTTGGACTAGATGACCCACAGAGGTCCCTTCCAACCTCCAACATTCTGTGATTCTAACTTAAAGCTCAGCACTTCGTACCTGCTGCCATGCTGTTCTTATTGATGAGAGTCAGTCCTCTGGGAGTAAATGTAGACCACAACTGGTGTTTTGTGGAGAACTACTCTATGGGGTGAGACTAGGCAACATTTTGTCCTGCTCTCTTGTCAGTTGCTATGTTCTCTGCTTGCCCTGTTCTTTGATGCTGATTGTACTAGTAGAGATGCACAGAGAGATGCTGGAGCTGGTTGTCTCACCTATGGGCAATGTTCTCAGGCATGGAGGCAAATGAACAGTTATGTGCCATCTCAATGCCACTATCAAAAGCAGATAAAATGAAATTATTTGCTTCCAAACACATCAGTATGAAGATGAATTACCACTATGCAGAAGACTTCTTAAAATGATGTTGCAACACCAGCCTACCTGTGTGGATTGAATTTTTTCCCGTTTTTTTTTTCTGCTGACTTTCCTAGATCTTTCCCCCTCCCCCAAATTATATCACTGGTGACCCTCTTGTACATGGAGGTTATACAATGCATGCTGTACACCTCTACATGAGATAAATTCATTTGGCATGTGATAAAGATATTGTAGAACAACCATCAAATGGAGTGGAATTTTTCCAGTGTGCTCTTTTCAATTTTAGCTTTGCTCCCATGGAAGCACAGGGAAGGTTTGCCTTTAGCATCAGAGAGGCTAGCACAGTTAAAAACAAGTGAATTGTTTTAATAATTAAGCAGCTGATTTTTCAGAGTGTTCTAAATTCAGTTTAGACTGTTATGTGGAGGTCAAGAGAAAATACGTGAACCACTATAAAACTTAAAAAGAGTATTCATTAAAAAAATCAGAAGTTAAATGTGCATTAATACATCTCGCAAGCTAAGTTTTTAAAGTGTAACATTGTGTAATGGTGCAGCACATGCATAAAATCATACTACTTCATCACGCCCACATTTTTTTATTGAATAAATCAGTACTCTATTTGAAAAGTCTATATAGTGCAGCTCTAAGTACATGCAAATTAGGTTCTTATGTGCCATATAGTACCTCTTATTTAGACCTTTGCACAAAAGGTAATTCACACAACATCCCAGGGACACAGAAAAATATTCTTACCCCTTTTCTAACAAATACCAAATGAGGTGTGGAACAGCCAGGGGCAATCTCTGCAGTGCTCTAACAGAAAGTCCAGATCTGCAAACTGGATATGTTGGCTGTTCTTCAGACACATTTAACATTTCCTAGGCCTGAAAATTCAAATAACAAATAAAAATTTTCTGTTTGTTTCCAAAACTGTCTGTCCTGATCAGTTAGTTGACAATTCTCACTAAATTTCTAAGTGAAATGGCACCTGAGTTCTGTGAGATACCGGCACAGCTTTACACACCATCATGGCAAGCGCTTCTATAAAAGGGAGACCTGGCCTGGCAGTTGTCACTGACACATGCAATAGCAAAAAAGGGTCCCACTGTGCTCAACGTTCGCTGTTGATTATTTCTAGCAGATTTCTTGCAACTGATAGGAATATTTTTCATTCTTATTGCTGAGGGGACTGATTCTTCTCACGCAATTTTTAGAGTGTCATGGCCCTGAAGTCTGCTTGCTCAGATATCTCTTTCATCTGAAAGCAAATTCCTGAAACTTAGATGTTAACACACAAAACAGACGTGAACTGTTACATCTAACAGTCTCTAATCCTGTGAGTCTCCCTATAACGTACACAAGAAATCTGTGGCAGAGGAGGAAGGGTGAGCTTTAATCATTTCTCCCTGTGTGACTGTTATTTTTTTCTTTTCTCCATACCAGGGAGGCCTCTGAACACTCTTACTCCAAGTGATCAGGAAATGCCTTCAATGCCTAGTATCAATCAAATGCCTTTCAACTTAGAGTGAAGAGCAGCACAGCAGAGCCATGTAGGAAATCAATAGATTTGCAGAAGTACAGCAGATGCAAGCATGTTTTCCCACCTTTAAGTTTTCCAAGTACCCCTTTGCTCTGGGGAGTTGACCCCATGTAGCTCTTTAAAATAAACCTTTTTACCCTTCCTCTGATTCCTTTGATTTGTGTTTTAGAAAAAGAACTCACCCGTTGTTATTTCATTCACATCATCTGGCAGCCATCAGGTGATAAAGGAATTCTGAGTACTGTCGACCCAGACATCCTTTGAACTGACAACTGGAGGTTAAAGGCTTCTTCTCCTGCTAGAAATCCCCTTCTATTAGCATGGTTGTATGTAATACAGTCAGCAGGGATTAACTAATACCTGTGTATCTGTTCAGGCCCGAGCACATACAAAGAACAAAAAAGAGTTAGTAGTGAGTGCATACAGTGATGAAAATAACTGGAATCCTGTTGACACTGCTCACTTATTTGACCCTTTAAGCTAACAGGCATGTAGTTTCATTTGGACTTCAAAACTGACATTTGATAGGATTCCCAGTAAGTTTTCCATTCCTTGGCAGGTAACCAATTGATAAACTATATGTCTAGTAAACCCATTTCCACACTACATTAGGAATTTATCAAAGCAAGTCGAATCACTTCTCTACAAAAATGAAGGAAACTTGTGAGAATTTTATGTCTGCACATTTAGTTCTTCTGTCCCTGGTTGCGATTTATAATTCGACAGTGTGTTTCGTTGAGCTGATATTGAATTCACAATGTGACTTTTTTCCATAGCAAAAAAAAAAGTAATTTCCTTTTTTTTTTGTAAAAAAATGACCATAATGTATAGTATGTATTATATAGCTTAACTAAACTATACCACTGAACTAAACTAACCACTGTACTATATAGCTCAACTAAATTGAAGCTCTAAATTGCCATATATGTAATTCAACGCTGTATGCCACATCTCTGCAAACAAATCTGAAACCACCTCCAGACCATTGTTTGTCAGAAACAGTACTTTATGTCTTTATGTTTTCTTCTGAAAGCAGTGCTATTCTGTATTACAAGAAAAGGCGACAAAGTAGAATTTATTATTCATATCTTAGTAGATTATATGATTTTTCAGTCATGTAAATTACATTAACATAGTAATGTCAGAAAGAAAGGAAAAGAAAGATAACCTACATACGAGTCAGTGAATATGCTTTTTAAATGCGTGATTTGCTGTTATTCATTTCAGTTTCAAATACTTACCTGGACCATTTCCATAGCATTTTGCTGACTAGAGAATTCCTATGTTCATTTTATTGAGAAGTATGTCTCAAAATCTTCTTCAAAAATGTATTTCCACCTTACCATTTGTTAGTTTTCAGAGTTTTCCAGAGAATGTCCGAATATTCAAGAAGTTTCTTTTTTTTTTTAATCGTGTGAGCACGTTTGTGTGTGAAGCTGTATTTTTTGTTTTGAGGGAAATAGTCTTGTGAGACTCGACAAGGAGGAATTTGAAATTTGAGTGACTCATAGTAAACTTATGAAAACCAGTGCAAGTATCCTCCAGATCTCTAGTAGAGTAGCAATATCTTCTTATTTCTGTGGGAAGGGAGGACTGTGCAAATGGAGGGCTGGGAGAGGAATGAGGAGAACGTTAGAAGATACAGCTTGTAGATCCCAGCATTGACAGGGATCCTTCAGATTTGGTATTGCTTCACGGCATCCTCCCCTGCCCCAGTAGTGACGCCCAAACCACACATTACCAATTCTTCTCAGTGGTTGAAGTTATTCTAAGGTTCTGAAATAGCTACATAGGTGCACTGTGTTTGCATTGCTACCCTAAGAAATTGCTTATTTTATATAATGCTTGATAAATTTTTGTAAGGAGTTTCTAAACTGTTAGTGAGTAATGAATAGATAGAAAAGTTTGCCGAATGATTTATTATGATCTCAGCAGGAAGATGCATGCACTCTGGATTGTGCTCTGTAGCAATTAATGGATTTAACTTATTGGAGGAGACCATTCCCTAATTAACCCTGTATCAATTATATGAAATTATAAAATATGTATGAATATATGAAAAAGTGTGTATTACACTGTGGTTTGCACTACAGTGGGGTACATATCACAGAAGCAGAGGGTACTGACAGAGCCACTTCGCTGCAAGGAAATGATGAGCACTGCTTTGAAATGTACTGAAATTTAAAGCATTAGTTCTTGCATCTTTTAATGCCTTTTTTTTTCTGGCTTTGACAATCCATCCCATACTTCAGGCAAAGATCAGATTCACGGCAGAATTAAATACTCTATTAAGAACTGCTGGAGGGTTTGCATTTTCTATCTTAAAGTATCAAATCAGGCTATTTTGTTTTTTCTAAATCTTTACAATTCTAAAATCTGTTCTATTTTACTTTGTTCTAAATCTGCTCTGTTTTTCTTTGTTCTAGGGGCAGACTTTTTCTACCTTTCTTCAGTTTTGAGCTGGGGCTTACCCATTTTCTCCCCCCCCCCCCTTTTTTTTTTTTTTCTTTTTTTTTTTTTTTTTCCTTGGGCCTTTTTTTTTGGGGTTTCACCCCCAAGTTATTTACTTCACACTCTTTTTTTTTAAAATGTTGCTCTTTTCTAT
>Ga0181612_119417_pt1 | contig 10143 bp, 8 predicted proteins | sample HoacroProtozoa21_FD_119630 | JGI IMG/M metagenome (GOLD analysis project Ga0181612, IMG submission 119630) | Hoatzin crop microbial communities from Cojedes, Venezuel. Combined Assembly of Gp0051906, Gp0051904, Gp0051908
GTGTTATCAACATTCTTCTTGTACTAAATCCAAAACAGAGCAGCTACTGAGAAGACAATTAACTCCATCCCGGCCGAAACCAGGACAGTGTCACAACACTGACAGGACTGAGCTTCACTCCCTCTACTGCATACCTAAAATTCAGTTAGGTTCTTTCATTTATTGCAGGGATAAAGTTGAGCAGTTTTGAAACACCCACAATGTAACCAAGAGGTCTGAACTTCTCACAAAATGCAATGTTATTTTTTTAACAACCACGACAGTTTTCCTTTCCACCTTATACTAAAATTCAGTAAAAGCTGCAATGTTCCCAAATACAGCATTAGTGCATCAATATGACCTGTGAATATTATGATGACATATATTCCTGCCATCCTTCTTTCCCAAATTACCTACACTATTCACCAAACTGTGAAACTGTGGGCATCCAGTTAACGAACAGGAGAGAAGGACAAAAGTAAGGAGAAAGGATAAAGCTGCAAATCACTCATTTCCATAAACAAAAGAAAGGAAAAGTATATTCAATAAATTCCAGACCCTAATATAAATTTTCAACAGGGCTGTGGTTCTGCTCTTGAAGCTGAAAGCATGGTCTGTGTGGAAATAACTCAGCTTCATATCAAACTTTTTTATTGAAAATTCCACTTATGTTTTCACTGTTCTAAGTGATATTACACAGGAAATGCCAGTAGCTGCATGGACCTTTGAAAGAGAGGGTAGATGTAATAGGTGAGGGTGTACATTTCAACAGACAAGATTTAAAATAATATGTATTATAGCTTTTATGGAAAGTACAAAGCCTTCTTATTTTGCACCAATATTTTTTTCATTCAGGGGGCATGCAGCTTTGTGCTTTTCTTCCCTTTTTCCAGTCCCTCACTTGAGGCCACCAGGCTGGGTCTTACACTGCCCATTAAAAAGAGTGAGCAGAATCTCCTCTGACTCTGGGGTGAATTGAACAACATCTACTGAATGATTTCTTATTTGTATGAGGTTTAGTTTAAAATGCTTTGAGTCCCATATCCCCACAGTCTTTGAGTAATTTGAAATTAAAAACTTGAAGTTATTTTTCATGAGCTCAAACAATAGCTTTTATATCTGTTGGCACATATAACTGACAGGGTACTGGCAACAGGCAATTTGTGGCATGACTTGCCAATGCCTGTATGCATATTTCTAAGAATAACTCAGTGTCCAAGAATTTGGCCTGTTATATCACAAGCCAGGACTAGCTGACAGCTGTTTTAAATTACAGTGGACTGAATGATATTAGCTTTATTGTAGTTGGACTGATGCTCTGCTTTCTCTTAATCGTCTTAATGTTCTGATTTGTCCTTTAGCCAGCAGTTGCACAGCATTTATTTATAACACTCAAGGTTTAAGTCACAAATGACAGATTGTTTGGATTGTCTTGTACACATGGAACATGATCAAAGTAAAGGACTACACATTTAGGGAAATTTAAGCTTCTTTGCAAGGGATAGCCTATAGATCCAAGGCTAAGATTTTCTTCGTATAGCAGAAAAGACAGGCTCTCAAACAGATCTATTCTAATTTTCCTAGAAGGAAGGCATTTCTTCCAAGACTTGCACACTGTTGTGAGCTACATAATCACATCCCACTTCAATTTCTTCTTGGGGAATAAGACAAAAGGTTATCCGTGAACCTGCAAACTGCCATGTACCTCAATTAATTACAGACGTCAGAACTCATTTATTGTATCAAGCACTAATGTCTACTCAGGGCCAAGTCTTGATCACTTTATAGACAATAGTTATTTATCCAAAGACTTTTCTGGGACCAGAGTATGGCTATTAAACTTACTTGCATGTGAACTTTTAACAGTTCATTAGAAATTCCATATTCCTTCAGGAGGAAAAAAACTGATGCAGATTCGTTTTGTTCAGTTGTCAAAATAATGAAAGAAATCATTTACAAGGAACAGCAAAAAACCTAACCACAAGATTCTGATTCAAGGTGCAGGAAGGAATCCTTCTACTCTGCTTAGCACTGGAAAGCCCCAGGTAAGGTCCCCTGTCCAGCTTTAGGCAACACCCTTAGTGGAGGATGCAGACAAATTTCAGAGTCCACAGGAAAGCAACGAAAGTAATCAGTCTAAACAGGCAGGAACGATAAGCCCATTCTCAATTTCCAAGGATACTAAACCAAGAAGGAGCAGGCTTAAACTACAGCAGAAAAAATCAGATCAGACTCTTGGGAAAGGTTCTCTTGTAGAAGGCTAGTGAAGTAATGGAACTGGCTGCCAGAAAAAATTGGGGAGTATCTGTCCCGGCAGGTTTTTGAGAAGACCTTAGTCATATCACAGGTGCAAAGAGGAGTAAAGCAAATCTGCAAGGGCTCTCTGAATTCTATCAGCTAAGATCCTGTGATCTGTAGGGTTTTCTAATACTCTTTTAGTTTATTTGAACGTAATACACTGGATAATGGTCTTTACTATTTGTCATTACTATCGCTACTTCAACATATTTGGAGTCAATAACCACTGTAATACTGTATGCTATTGAAAACATACCGTCCAAACATTTTCTTGGTTCTGCTGAAGCAATGCCATAGCAGTGGTAGGACTTCACTGACACACAGAAAAAACATACAACAATACGTAAAACAAACAAATTATCACACTTAGAGTCTGATCTCAAAGGACTCCAATCATTGGAAGTTGTGCTGGACCATTGTATGTCAATGGTTTGAAGGCTAAGTCCTTTACTTTGTTTTACTATATATTCAGCCTACAAAAGAAAAATTAAAGGAAGTACAAGACAGAAGCCAACATATGAGAATGAGACTGTCTTCCTTATTTTGAGTGTATTGCATTGGTCAAGCATGATAGTACAGTCAAGGCAGAGCTGAGTCCTGCATTTAGTACCATGGTCTACCTGCCTTGTATAGAGAACCCCATATGACATTAAGCCGTATAAAGGATCTGCTTTATTATAGTCTCTCAATTGTACTTTAGCAGAGTCCACTCTCAGCTAGTTGTTGACTCCTAAGCAGCAAAGTTGTGAAAGAAAAAGAGAACGATCTTTTTTAAAGGAAGCTCGGTCCATCTGTTATGGACTCTCTGGATCGTTCCCAGTCTCCCTGATAAATGAACACGAGAGAAGGAACGTTTCCATGTTTATACAATAAAATTTCCCGCACGTTGGTGGCACATGAAATGTTTTGTAAAGGGCCAAGAAATAATAAGCTGAGCCTGCTAATTTTGAAAAAACGACAATGAAGAATAAAAATAAGCAAAGTACTCATAGACTACAGTGATAAATGGTAGTGATAGCATTGGTGCTGCGGCTGGGGCCTGCTTCAACACCACTCCCTCTGCAGGTAAACCAGCTCTGACGTTCTTTCCACCGGTATTCCTCTTTCACACACACACATATACACACACACTCTCTCTTTCTTTTTTTTTTAACCTTTTAAAAAAAAATTGTCTCAGTATTTGCTTTATTCTTTTGGTCTACCTCCCATGCCCACACACTTAAGTCATTAGCGTATTTATTCCTTTGTTCCATGGTCTCATGGGGATTCCCTCTAATTCAGCGTGTGAAGATTGCAAGGGATTAACAGAAAAGAGAGTAAAACATTCAAATCTCTCATGATTCCCGAAGTGGATAATTTCTCTTTATCTTTCCAGCTATCCCTCACTGAGTTGTCCATTAAAGTAACCACACTAAACCATTATTCCTTCTAAAGGCGGGGTGCTTTTGGAAAGGGATTTATTTTTAATCAGTGCTAACAATCTATTATGGTCTACAGAGCATGCTCAGTATGAAAGGGATAAATCTTCAAAGCGAAATATAAAAATCTGCTAACCATTACATGGATTTTGTGGGTGTACCTCCAGCTCGCCACTTTGAAAACTTGCCCCCTTGCCTGTCTTGAACTGGCTGAGGAATTTCCAGATCTGATGTATCATTAGAAATAAAGTACTGGATTGTACACTAATGGTACTGTTTGAAATTTAAACACACCGGGTTTTCTATACATGAAAAAGGAAGTATATCCGAGGAATGCTTGGAATGTATTCAGCAAGGAAATAATATTTAATTATGTTGAAACAGAATCCTAACTTTATTATAGATGACTACCCTTGCTGATAGCAAAGGACAAAGAAGGATTTTAGGAAAGAATTGCAAAAACATGGTCTAACAGCATAAGGGCTAAACAACGTTGAGGAACAGAGGTGCTAAACTTACCATGCTTAAGCCACATTAATCTTTTCATTAGTACATAAAAAAATCACAACTTTCCACCTCAAGTCATTACACTGATGGGGCATCTTTGATCTGAAAAAACAGCAATGATCCCAATGGGAAGCCAGAAGTGTTTTTGATTATTATCTGTAAAGTCTGAAATTCCTTAGGTGAAATTCAGTATGAAATGCATCCATGCAATGATGAAGGTGAGTGAATATGTCAACATCTGTGCTTTATTAAAGCTGGACTATTTTTACTAGGCACTGAACCAGAGAGACCAAATACCCTGATAAAACCAGAAACTCCAGGAAAGGTTCTTTGAAGGTATTTCTTGCTGTCATGTTACTGAAAAATACAACTTAATGTTATTTTCCTACATGTTTAATATAACAAGTTTGCTCCACTGCACATCACGATCCAAAACTGTCGCCTTCGAAAAATGTACAGGGAATGAGATAGATTTCTCTTGCTCACCGTGGGTATCAAACGGATCATGAAAATGTGTTTTGCAATGCTCTGAATAATGATGTTTCTAATAAAATACAGCTTAAGTGTTGTTAGGTCCAGAAAGATAAAATAATTAATCATAATTATATATCTCATTAGGATTGAATACTAGGATCTTAGACTTCCAGAGGTGGAATTTTGTTTTTTAAAAAAACAGTATCTGTGAATTTTCTGGTGAATGAATCTTGTGAAGCAAATATTTGTAAGTGCAAAATTCAAAGAAACTATGCTGATTCTGTCATCTGAGCTCCTGTTTAGCACAGACTACAATGTTCCTTCTGTGCTAAGCCTAGTAACTGATGCTGGAGTGTAGCAGATCCAGCAGAAAGGCAATCAACACTGTTTTGGAGACACGAGATATGGCAATTTCACAAAGTGAAAATCCAGCAAAAGAGTAATAGAGAACAGGAAAGTAGAGAGTGTAGAGACTTCAAACTTCGTGTTAGTGAATGGAATCATTCCTCAGTCTCTGTGAGATTCAAATCAGGTCAGATTCCCAATGTAGATACTCGGTTTCAAGAGCGACTATAAATCTCTGTCAACAGACTGTACCAGAGCCTTTCTTCATGGCTGGGGAAATCTTAATAAATATTAATTTGTGCATTTTTTCCTGTGTCAATTTCCATCCATTCAGATATATAAAAAAATCATTTGTCATTAAATTTGCAAGAGGCTAAAAAATTATGTTCCATGGAAAATACAAAAACCACTAAAGCCTGCTGCAGACACCCTCACTATGCCATACAATGAAGACCCATTGTAAAAAAACCCCATATAATCTAATTAATGTTAATTTAATTGGTTATTCACAGTACATTTCTCCTGTTTATTTCCACAGAAATTCTCATGACTCTTTGGAGGTTGCTTATTAGCCATGCCTAGAGAACTAACTGTGGCAGACATGCAAATTCTGTGAGCCAGAAGATAATTTAAAACAAAGGAGTTACAAAACCAAAATTAAATCACAAACAAATTACAAAAGCATTTGAAGACTTCACAATCGATGTTACAGTCAATCAAGAGGTAAATAGAAGGATGATTAATTCAGACTTTCACGGTCCAAGGAACTTTTCTCCTATTTCTAGCAACTTACTGTGATGATAATAGGAAAATATGGAACCAAAAATACAAATTGGAACCAATGTCACTATAATACTGCCTCTGGAAGCTCAAGGGAACTTCTACAGAACAATCAAAATATTTTCACTAAACTTCTTTTCTATTAAAATGATACTATTTTTTGCTGGGACGATTCTGTTGGCCAGGTAAAGGAAATAAAAGGCATCTTGCTGATTGGTACCAGGCTCCAGCACTTCCCTGGGAAGTGATGCCAGTGCTTGTCCCGCGAGCTGTTGAGCTCTGGTCTGCTTTAGACCCCACAGTGCTGGGAGGTAGCACATCCTACATTCTATGCTAGTCCCAGTAGCTGTAAAATATTGACAGAAGATAGCCTTTTTTTGTTTTGCAAAAATACTGTAGAGATGTTCTCACTTCAAAAGAGAAGTAAATACTTTCCAAAACCTAGACGTTGACATGAAAAACAGTATCTTCCCTCTGGCTGACATATTCTGGATTTCTCTTCAACGTGGGAAGGCTTTAAATATTACTTAAGTATTGAGGTTAAAAGGGCACTCGTTTATTGCCCTTCCTCTTTCTCCCCAGAGAATCCCACACTTGTCAACAAATCATATATAAATTAGCCCTCCTAATTGCATGCAAGTAAGTGAATCTGAGCAGAAGTTGGATGGTGCAAAGATCTCCCATTCTTCATCACTCTTTTGCAGCATGTTTTGATTGAATATTGCAGTGTTTACAGCACAGTGTTGTGGTACTGATCAGATAGGCTTCTGCATGAAGGATCTCTGCATATGTATCTTCACCCTGTTTGTTCTACTGATGATGATAGGTCTTGATGGAGGTTGGTTTGATTCCATGGCACAAATCAAGCATCCTTGAGGCCACTGGATCTGGTTGCAAAAGTCAAAGTTGCCTTTGCTCAGGACAGAAAAACTGTGACCATCTATGGGTCCCTGATCTTTTCCCCCTTGGACTCTCCATTTCAAACACACAGGAATGTAGAAAGCAAAACAGGAAAAAGATCTATCACAGTGTTTAATGCCAAAACTTGACCTCACAGGATACTCTCAATGCACTTAGGCTAAATGCTTCTTGGATATAGATTGATCACACAAAGGCACCATGCACATTCCAATCCTCCACATCAGTTCAATGAAGATATGCTCTACTCCCTGCTTTCAGCACTAAATGCACATGTTTTCACTGCAACCACTGGGTCCCAGCAATAGGAAATTCACCTGGGCTGTACTGCTCAAAGCTACACATGCACAATACCAAAGTTCAGGAAGGCACATACAAATGAGCAATAACAGTTGCCATGCTAGAAAAGGCTCATCTCCTGTTTGTATCAGTACAATCACTAACAACAGAACTTTAATTTTTATTCCCCCCATGATCTGAACTTCTAATAATGTCATGTGTCCTAATATGCCCTTTGCTTTCTCCTTGAGCTCTGATGATTTGCCTCCTTACCTAAGAAGCTGATGCAAAGCTCACTGAGGGCAACAGAAGTCTTGAAGACAGGTTCAAGAAGCAAAAGTAGTTACAGTGCACGTAGGCATTGTACTATCGCTTTTCAGTGTGTTTTCCAAAGTGAGATAATGTCTGCTTTTCTTATTGTGAATATTTTACTATCTTCTGTCTCTTAACATACCTACTAAGACCTTGTACATTCCAGCAATATTTTAAGCCAGAAGGTCTGAAAGTACAGGTCATGACACGTGGCCCCAGGGTCATAAACCTATTCCCTTTCACTGCCTCTGGTCTCCCACTGAAGCAGACTTGCTTAGTCACTTGCCAGTATTCCTCCTCCAGCCCCAGCAGCACTCTATAAATCACTGGACTCATTCCTGTAGGTTTACTTTGAAGCACAGTGGGAATCAGCCCAAAGGATTGTGGGACACATCTAAGAAGATCATATAGAAAATAAGCAGCTGTGGAGTCGCAGCAGGGAGTGAGGTTGAGGACACCTCAACATAGCAACTAGCAAGAGAGAGGATACCAAAGAGCTCAAGATCCAGTTGAGTTTTTAAGTGTCCAAGGATTGCTGCAGGACACAGATGGAGGGAGACATACCAAAAGTCCCTGGGAACAAGATTCACTAAAGCATTTTCTGTGTGGATCTGCCCCTTAGTGGCATCAGCGCACAAACCTCATTGCAAGCCTGTAGGATCCCTGGGATCCCTGGTTATTGTTCTGGTTATGGAGAAAGGAGGACAAAACCATGTAACTGGAAAGCTCTGTCTTCCCCTTTGATCCTCAGATTGTCAAGTGACCAAATGATGAAGTCCCTTGAATTTGCCTTAGCGGTGCAGGTAATAAGAAATTCCCACATTGCTGTATGTGCCCAGTTCCCCTGGTGTGTTTGGCTGACGATTCCCTGTATTCAGGTAACTCCCTGAGATATGATCTTGGCCTCTTATAAAAAGCTCTTGCTTCATATCACACAGGTATGTGGCATGTAGATGCCAAGCAGCTGTAACTCGTGTGTCATGGGAGGGGGAAAGAAACAAACTGATTTCCACTAAACTGAAATAACATGGACGGAGGAAACAAAGAATGACATCCTTGAAATTAAGTCACAGCTGTGTGTCTGACATTCAAAATATCTGCAGAGCTGCTTCCATTGGGGGTCTTCTCCTCGGGGTTCTAGGCACTTTGGTGCAACTTTCTTAACCTTTTGGTACAGACTGATAGCAGGAAAAAAGCTGGCCACAGATGACCCTTTGTCAGGTGGTGTGGAAGATGATAGGGTTTGGGTCAGAAGGGAAATTAGTGCAGTCTTCTGTTTGTGTCACTCGATAGCTCTATAGACTTGGGTTTGAGGACAGATCATGCTGGAGATATCTGTATGGGAACAACTCAAAAGTGAAAGCCTTTCAACAGAGAAGGTTCACAGAGAGAAGTGATAGTTTTTCTTATATCAACTAATAGCAACTGAATACGGAGCTTGTGTTGAAAACTCTGATGCAAAATACCCGCAGAAGAGGGGCTGGACACCATATGCTTGCAGCCACCAATACTCACCCCAGCCCAGCAGCTTTAGCGTAGCTGCACATTTACACACTTTATAGCAATGCACCTGAGCACTACTGTGACAAAACACAAAGTTTCTGCTGAAGCTTAAAAAAAAAAAGAGAATTTTTTTCTCATCTTGACTTGCATCAGTGAAATCCAAAGGCACTTAGTAATCTGATTGACTGTAGTCCCAACCTCACATCAGGGAGAGGTAGGTTCTTCTGAGTTTCAGACTAGTGCAGCGGTATACTTGAGAGAAGCATCCAACCCATAGCTGCTTTTCAATAGTTTACAAAAGACTGTATCATTTGCAGTGAGAAGGTTAAGGGCCTGGCACATGCAGTCACTGCTTTATCACTAACATACCTCCTTTTTATAGCACAGTCCAGCCCAGAGCCCTGGGGGAGCATATAACAACTTGTGGCACTAGTTTAAAAATAAAGTCTTTGTAAATGCCAACCACAATAACCTTAAGGCCTGCAGCGAGTATGCTGGGGAAAGAACCCACCACCTTATTATTTCAGAGACATCTTGCAATATTCCTGCCAGAAAAGACTGACCTGAGCAGGAACACTGCTGTCCTGTTATGAATTTTCCTCAAAATGCCTCTACTGACAATAGCCCAGCTCCCTCAGCCTCTCCTCGTAGGAGAGATGCTCCAGTCCCCTCACCATTCTCATAGCCCTCGACACTCCCCAGGTGACTTCTTTTGGTGTCACACCCAGCGTGGTCTGACCAGAGCCCTGTTGCTACACAAGGTTCAGAGTTCCCAGTCCTTTGTGTTCGCACCTGCAGAGGTCTCTGAGACCCAAGGGAAAGGAGTGAAAATTTAGCTAAGTCCTTTCAGGGCTGAAGTCATGGCTGATTTTTAATGTTCAGGGTCACAGTGCCGGTCTGGGACAGGGTAAGGGGAAAATCTTTCCTGGAAGAACTTACGGCCTGGGCAAAATAAACCCTCTCCTTACCTTATGGGATTGGTAACACAACTGCAGCCTGTAGCTGAGACTGAGGGGCTGCGTGTTTCTCCCCGCTGCCGTCTTTTCTCCAGATGAGCACCCTCCAGGCTGCCCTGCCAACAGACCTACGCAGAACCAGCGCCGCTGGGCTCGGGCTCCCCGGGACAGGCGCGAGCCATCACACGTTGGCCCCGCAAGCTCTCCCCCTCGATCCCCATGCAGCAGCACTGGGCTGGCCCCAGCCAGGCTGTGCGTTTCCCAGGGAATTCCTGATTTCAGGATTTCCTCTCTTAAAAGCAAACAGCAAAGGACAGCAGCTCTGTGGAGAGGGACCTGGGTGTCCTGGTGGACGACAGGTTGACCATGAGCCA